>Ga0157368_1000054_pt1 | contig 47314 bp, 38 predicted proteins | sample AttbisABBM3_FD_113146 | JGI IMG/M metagenome (GOLD analysis project Ga0157368, IMG submission 113146) | Fungus gardens microbial communities from leaf cutter ant in Botucatu, State of São Paulo, Brazil - Atta bisphaerica ABBM3 | ecosystem: Host-associated > Fungi > Mycelium > Unclassified ... | reverse complement strand
ATGATATATCATACATTATATGGAGATCAGTATTTATAAAGATACAAGTATATTAATATAGTGACATAATTAGTTATCTTCTAAAATAAGCCTGATATTTGCTATGACAGATAATAGCCCTCAGAGATATTTTGATAAGTACTTTCCAATACAAGTTTGATTGTATAAATTTGTCTAGTAGTTCCTGATGGTCTGATATCTCAGTAATCTGTTGTTACTTTTATACATCCTATATATGTGTAAATAGCCCTCATTTGGGGCTTTCCAGTATAACTTGGTTTGTAAGAATTAGTCTGCTAATTGTGGAGATATAAGTTAAATAAAGTTTGTGACAGAATTGCTGTTAATAATGAATAGAAGACTGCTTTCAGGACATGTTATGGATTATTTAAGTAGCTCATAATGTCATTTAGTCTTACTAACATCTCAGTAGCCTTTTGGTAGTTTATGAATACCATTTTCTCTGATCCTTTAGATATCTAGATTATAATCTATCTCTCAACAATATACTCATCTACTTGAACAGCATGTTCACACACTGCTGGCATGTCAAAGAGATATATTCAAATATCTCCACAGGGCTGGTTTTTATGCCAAAGCAGAGAAGTATGAGTTTCATTCTGAGTTAGTAGAATATCTGGAATACATCCTTTTTTCTTCTAGTCTTACCATGTCTAATGACAAAGTGAAGATCATTCAAGACTGGCTAGAACCTAAGAAAGTCAAGAATATTCAGTTCTTTTTAGGTTTTGCTAACTTTAACTATTAATTCATCTTCAACTACTTAGACATTGTCATTTTATTAACCTGCCTTATCTAGAAGAATATCCCATGGAAGTTTGATACCTTCTGTTATAATACTTTCAACTCTCTAAAGAAGGCATTCACCTTTACTCCCATTCTTACACACTAGATTTCTAATACTCAACTTCTTGGAGATGAATGTCTCAAAATATGCTCTCATTGCAATCTTTTTCATTATAGATAAAATTAATAGAGTTTATCCAATTGTCTTTTACTTCCAGACTTTTACCCTAGTAGAGCTGAATTATTCCTAACTATTTTTGAGGCTTTCAAAATTTGGTGCTACTATCTCAATGGTCTGACCTTCCCCATTGACATTGTTACAGATTATAAAAACCTTAAGTACTTCTTTACTATTAACATGTTGACCTACTGTAAAAATACTACAAACTCCAATGTCTGATGTTAAAAACATGGATTTTGTCATACTTGCCCTCAAAATTCCTCAGTCCAACTCCAATTACTATCAACACCTTTATAACCATTGCTCCATGCCTCTAGTTGCCATCAGATAAGTATCTACTATTTCTGAACACTATTCTAGATATTGTAGAATACTTAACATAGTTTATATCTTCAGGAGATCTTATTCTGTTTTCTTAGATTTCTCTTGAAGATGAGTCCCTATATAATATATTATATAAGTAATAAACTTAGATTTCTCCTAGAGTATAAACTCCATGCTTCCACCCAGTTTTTCTAATATCCATAGACAAGTTTAGTAGTTTAAATACCTCTCCTAGTTCAATCTTGTTATCTGGTTTTTTTCTAGATATCTTGGCACCAAACTAAATATTCTTACTAATAATAGAATATCTATTTTAAAAAAATACTAGCTATGTTACAATCAACTCTCATAACTTTAAATTAATTTTTACCTATAAAAAAAACTTGTTATAGTATGCTTGGACTCTATATTTTATTTTGATTCTATTTTCCTCTTATTTATTTTTCTTGATCTGATTTTTCTTTTTCTTTTATTTTCTAGATAATAAAGAGATATATGACCATGGTCACATAATATACCACACAATATAATATCATAGGCTTAGAACATCATAGAAGATATAACATTAAGATGTATGTTTATTGTTAGCATGAACCATGTATTATTAGTATAAATAGGATAGTAATAAGAGATTCCTTGTTAAGCTTTCTTGTGATCTTTACAAGATTCTTTGTTATAAGACTACTTAGTAAGCTATTAACCATCTTGATTAGTAGTTGTTATAATACAACTTGTGACCTCAATACAAGCTTCATGTTACAATTCTAAGTACAAAGTTGTCTATCTTATATATACTAGACTAATAGTCTGTACTATACTAAACCTAGCCTATCTTAAAGAACATGTGGTATGACTTCATTACTTTAGAATCTTCTACAATGTCCTATGTGATGTGTAACTGTGTAACTGTAACATGTGACCAATGTGTGACATTTGTGATATCACACTAAACTCTAATTCTAAGTCTAAAAAATAAATAAAAATAAAAATGAAATGGGAAAAGAAAATAGAAATAAGTAAAGTCTACTATCTTCAACTTTGATACTTCAGTTCTTTTATTTCTTTCTCTTTGTGCAGCTACAGTTATTAATCTCAACATTCTGTACTAAGACATTCATTTAGTATTCCCAAGTGACCCTATCACTTCAAAATACACTTTTACAAATAACTACTGGTTTATGAACTTTGTTAGTCCACAATCATATTCTAGCTGGCCACTTCAGTCAAAACAAGATACTGAAATTAGTTCATTGTGATTATTTCTGGCCAAGCTTCTATACTGATATATGTTGTAGCAACTACTAGTTGTAACGACTCTGTAGTTTGCTTACTTCAGCAAAGCTCATATCTGACTATCTAGTAGTGGAGATTACAAGAGAACTCAACAAGGAGCCCTTGCTGTATTGCTACCCTATTTATATAAGTTACAAGTAGTCCGTACTATAACAATGTGTCTACTGTGCCTCCTATCCTAAAGGCCATATGTTTACCTCATATCTACTCCACAGTGACTGTGCAAGACTGTGCATCCTGCCCTAATGTCTATGTGTTGACCATATAGTAGCAATGTGGTATATATACTCTCTGATGTCATTATCTAGGCTCTTCTAGCCTTGTAGACCCTTCTAGACCTATAGACTGCTTTAGACTATTCTAAGCCTATGACATCATCTCACCTGACTTCTAGATCACATGCCCTTTTCCCGTTATAGACTAATAATAATTACTACTGTCTATTTCTGTCCTCTAACCCTAACCCTAAAAGTCTGTCCACACACTCGTCTTATAACAATATACAAAAGTTCTATAAGTCCTATATTACTTGTATATAATTCAAGCTATAGTATTACAAACCCCACAGATCTCTTAAGCAGCTTTCTATTCCCAAATGACTATGAAATTCCATTTTTATAGATTTCATTAAGAAACTCCTGTTATTTTCTAGGTTTGATACTATTTTAGTAATTGTCAACCAGCTTACTAAACAGCTAATTTTCATCTCTACATACAACACTATTACATCTGTTTGTTCTCCATATATCATTTCCAATAAAGGCTTGGAGTTTGTGTTAAACTTCTTCTGTTTATTATGTATCACTCTTAACATGTGGTTTCACTACACTTTAGGATACCACCCTAAAGGTAATAAACAAACTGAGTACATGAACTAGACTCTTGAGCAATACCTCTATATATATTGTAACTACTAGCAAGATAACTGGTCTGAGTTCTTGTTACTTGTGGAGTTCTCTTATAATAATACTCCTAGTGCTATTACTAGTGTTTTTTTTTGTTCTTCACTAATAAGAGCTATCATCCAAACATTATGGAGTATTTAGAATACAATATTACTTTTTTCTGTGACTTTGCTATAAATTTGCAAAATACCCTTAAGACTAAAATCACCACAGCCCAATAGCACTATCAGAAGTCTACTAGTATCCTACATCTGATTTCAAAATAAGTAATAAAGTCTTTGTTAAGGCTCAATTTTTAGGACTATCTAGTTCTTGAAGAAACTCTACCTCAGATCTTGTTAGGGCAACTGAATGGAAGAGCCAAGCACTTAAAATCTCTAAGAAATCCTAAGTCTATTGTCTGAGAAAATACTAAACTATACACTTACCTCCAGAACATTCTAAAAGAACAGAATGGGAATTTCTGAAGGTGATGACTACTTTATATATTAATAGGTCTATTCTAATGTGTTAGAATTTCCGATTACATAAGCAAAAATGATGATACTTAAGTAATCAGAAATAGTTTAGAATAGAGAAACTGAAATAGAAGAGAGCTAAAAAGTTTAGCAGATACTTCTGGAGTGCAGAAAAGCAAATAAGTAGATGTGTGGATAATACTAAAAGACTTTAGAAGACCACAGAGTATTGCAGAGAAGCAAGAGAATGCAGAAAAATGAGTTTAATAATATATTCAGATAGTTAGGGATATTGATATGCTATCATATGTCAGGTTCACCTATTCAGAAGATATGTTCTCATGGTGATACTGTGCCCTTCACCTCTATAAAACAAGCCCATCTTCTGTGATAGCCACTCTTCTTGCAACACATTCTCATAACAGTAATGCAACAATTCAGATATCCTGTTTTCTATAATGGAGATACTTCTTCTATCCAACTTGGTCTTCCATGGCAGAGTTCTTCTACCTTACTCTTATTAGTGTCTCACTACTGAAACCTCCACTTGGGGCAATACACTGAAACTCTAAGTATCTCCTATCTCTCCTACTTATATATAAGACTAGTGTTATAAGACAAGAGTATGAACAGACTTCAGGTAGAATTAGGGTTAGGACAGAAATAGAACAGTAGTATTATTATTAGTCTACAACAAAAAAAGGGAACGTGACCTGGAAGTCATGTGAGATGATGTCATAGGCCTAGAGTGGTCTAGAAGGGTCTATAAGGCTAGAAGAGCCTAGACGATAATGTTAGGGAGCATGTACACCACATTGCTACCACATGTAGGACACATGGATGTTAGGGCAGGATACACAGTCTTGCACAGTCACTGCAGAGTAGACATGAGGTAGACACATTGTTGTAGCACAGACCACTTGTAACTTATATAAATAGGGTAGCAATGCAGTGAGGGCTCCTTGTCAAGTTCTCTTGTAATCCCCACTACTAGATAGCCTACTGAGAGCTTTGCTGAAGTCAGCATATCACAAGTGCTGTTCTGGTGAGTGGTTGCTACAACAATAGGTCTAGGTTAATACAAGCAATATGGTTATATACATTGTAGAAGACAGATATATTCAGAATGGACTATGATAACTATATCTATTGCAGAATATAAATGTGTCTAGAATAGCTATGATAGAGACTGACTGTTACTAATGAAATCAGTTTATCATAGTTCATTCCAGTATTTTGTTGTGTCTTTATTTCACTGGTGATAGTCAAATCTCTAAGTTACAATAATATATCTGTAGATTGATTTCATCAAAAGTGCCAATGTATAAACCTCTATGTTATCAGATGGCCTGCAGACTATTTTTTCCTGTCACTTCTACTCCTGCCAATGCTTCCACCTTCCACTACTGCAGATAACGTGACGCTGATGCAGAATTCCCACACCCAATACCGAGCATCTATTAGCACTGCTCCAAAACATCTCCCTTTTACTTTGTCCACGGCACTTGACAAGGTTGCCAGACATACGAAACGAGCATGTCTGTAATGCTCACAAAGTTTGAATCGAAAAGTAACCGTGTTAAGGGTGATTTTTGAGAGACTATGGTGTACGATGCTGTCACTCAAATCTTGAAACCAGGACTTGCTTTTCATCCGACACAACCTCTTCTTGCGGCATCTCTACATAATGGCAGCGTGCAGTTATGGAATTATCGTATGGGTGTGTTGGTGGATAGGTTCGAGGAGCATGAGGGTGAAGAAATAAATGTGCCCAGATTGATGTATGTTTATATTCTGAAATTTCCACAGGTCCTGTCCGTGGTGTAGCTATTCATCCTAGCAGAGCACTGCTAGGTACTGGTGGAGATGATTATAAAATAAAAGTATGGGGTAAGTAACAATTACTGGACCACTCGAGATGATAGATCTAAAACTCGTTAAACGTTAGATATTCGACCACAAAACAGGCGTTGCCTGTTCACCCTTCTGGGTCACCTGGATTATGTTCGAACTGTACAGTTCCATCATGAGATGCCTTGGATTGTTCGTGCTTCACCTCTCAGCGTCCCGACCTTTCTGAACTTTCTTGTCAGCTTTCCGCTTCCGATGATCAAACGATTCGCATATGGAATAGTACCTCTCGCCAATGCATTGCAATCCTCACCGGTCATTCCCACTATGTCATGTCGGCTCAGTTTCATCCAAAAGAAGACCTCGTTGTTTCCGCATCTATGGACCAGACAGTCCGTGTCTGGGATATCTCAGGTCTACGCAAAGGTACTCCGCATCAGGGTGGTCTCGGAACGGGTGGAGGAGGGGGAGGAGGTCCTGGATCCAATCCATTTGAAACGTTTGACAGCTTCTCCACCGTCAAATACGTTCTCGAGGGTCATGATCGTGGTGTCAACTTCGCCATGTTCCATCCTACTCTTCCACTCATCATCTCTGCTGCTGATGACCGTGTCATCAAAATCTGGAGGATGAGCGAGACAAAAGCATGGGAGGTTGACTCGTGCAGAGGACATTTTAATAACGTCTCCAGTGCATTATTCCATCCTAAGCACGAGGTGATCGTGTCTTGCGGTGAGGATAAGACTGTTCGCGTATGGGATTTAGCAAAAAGAACGGCTATCCAGACATTTAGACGAGAGCACGACAGGTTTTGGGTTCTTGCTTGCCATCCCAATCTCAATCTCTTTGCTGCTGGTCATGACAGTGGGTTGATTGTATTCAAACTCGAACGTGAACGGCCTGCGTTCACGGTTTCCCAAGACATGCTTTACTACGTCCGCGACAAATACGTTCGCACATATGACTTTGGTACAGGCTCAGATGTTGGATTATTGAGTGTCCGTAAGTTTGGTAGTCCCTACGTTCCCCCTAGAACCATCAGCTTCAATCCTGCTGAGAAGTCCATCATCCTGACCATCAGTTCTGACAACGGGCTGTATGAATTAACACCATTGCCTCAGTCTGCACAAGGAGAGGTAAAGGATTCGAATGCAGATGGAAAAAGAGGGAGTGGGCAAAGTGCTATTTTCGTCGCGAGGAACAGGTTTGCTGTATTGAATAAATCTGCTCAGGTATGTGTGCCTTGGTCATGCTCAGCAACTCAAGTACTGAATGATCCATAGTTGATTGAAGTTCGCGATCTGTCCAATTCGGCTGTTAAATCGATCAAACCCCCCGTTCAGACAAACGAAATATTTTATGGGGGTACAGCATGCCTCATCCTAAGTTCAACGTCCTCAGTTGTTCTATATGATATCCAGCAACAGAAGACAATCGCAGAACTCAACAGCCCACCTGTCAAATATATAGTTTGGAATAATGATGGAAGCCTCGTGGCTCTCATGAGCAAGCATAGTAAGCGTTTGATTAGGGCGCTTCTTAGCGGCTGTTGACTCAGTGTTCAGCTATCACAATCGCGAACAAGAATTTCTCACAGCACACGTTAATTCATGAAACCATTCGTATCAAATCTGGTGCTTGGGATGACTCTGGCATCTTTTTATACTCAACGCTCAATCATATCAAATATTGTTTATCACAAGGGTGAGTGTATTTTTTCTGTTCTTGTATGATGGCAACTTATTGTTGCTTCCAGCGACCATGGCGTCATTTGTACTCTAGATAACCCCGTCTACCTTACCCGTGTCAGGGGCAAAACTGTCCACTGCCTGGATCGATCTGCTCGCCCCAGAACCATTACATTTGATCCAACCGAGTATCGCTTCAAACTTGCACTGTTGAAAAACAATTATGAAGAAATGCTTTATATCATTCGAACTTCCAACCTTCTTGGCCAAAGTATTATTGCATATTTACAGCAGAAAGGCTTCCCTGAGGTCAGTCCCTGATAAGTACAGTATTCGGTTCAGGATCCAGTGCCAATCGAATTTTCTCAGATTGCTTTACACTTTGTTCAAGACACCAATACTCGGTTTGAACTCGCCATTGAATGCGGGAACCTTGACGTTGCAGTAGAGACCGCCAAAGAAATTGATCGATCCGATTGTTGGGAGAGGTTGGCCCAGCAAGCTTTGAAACAAGGCAACCATAAGGCAAAGTCTCAATTGCCGCTGATATCTATCCTTCGCTGACCCCGAACTCCAGGTTGTTGAGAAGGCCTACCAGCAGACCAAAAATTTTGACAAGCTCTCTTTCCTCTATTTCGCACTTGGGAGCGCTGACAAGTTGTCAAAGATGCAGAAGATTGCTGATGCTCGCGGCGATCCTATGTCTCGATTCCATAACGCTATCTACGCTGGAGATACTGTTGGTAGGATCGCCGTGCTGAGAGATGTCGGGCTTCGTGCGTGATCCATTACCAGCGGCTACTCGTTTCTCATCCCTTATCAACAGATCCATTAGCCTATCTGACTGCGAAGAGCAACGGTTTCGATAATCTTGCAGCCGAAATATTGGAAGGTGCAGGCCTCACTGAAGCCGACATCGATGATGTACCGAAGGTCGGCACATCAACCCTCCGACCTCCGGTTGTTGTCACCTCTACAGAAAGCGCCACCTGGCCTACCATATCTCAAGGCGAGAACTTCTTTGACCGTGCGCTAGCGAACGGTGCTCTGGAAAATGGTATTGAGTCTGCGCATGTTGATGGAGATCCAAATGCAGCGGCGTCTTCGGCATTGGAGGCCTGGGCAAAGGATGAGGAGATTCATGGGGAAATTTCTCCAGAGGAAGGGGGATGGGAGTTAGATGTGGATGAAGAAGGGGTTAATGTGACCGAGGGTGTTGTGGAGGAAAATGTAGAGGAAGAATTGGGAGCGAGTGCTACCCCTGGAGTAGATGAGACGGAATTGTGGATACGAAATTCACCGTTGGCAGCTGATCATGTTGCTGCGGGATCTTTTGAGTCTGCTATGCAGGTGAGTCATCGCTTGGCCTGGCCTGTTCTTGTTTGATTAATCGAAATGCAGCTACTCAACCGCCAGTTTGGGGTCTGCAACTTCGCACTCCTGAAACCCCTCTTCTTGTCGATTTATCGCTCATCACATGTTTACTTTGCTCCCGTAGCATCACTCCCTCCTCTGAAGTTTCACATTAGACGAAACCCTGGAGAGTCCGTGCCTAGTAAAATGCTGCCTGTAGTGTCACGTTCGCTTCAGTCAGTACAATCGGAACTGGCAGAAGGGTACCGGCTCGTTTCTGGGAACAAACTTTCTGATGCACGGGAGATTTTCCGCTCAGTACTTCTAGCATTGTTGTTAGTTGTTATCTCGTCGGATGACGAGGCTAAGCAGGTTGGCACCGATGCCTACTACTACTGGTCTATGCCACTGACTCTACCCTCCAGTGGCGGGATTGCGTGGTAACGGCCAAGGAATATCTACTTGGTGTTTCCATTGAGCTCGAGCGTAGGCGGGTTGTAGAACAAGAACCTGACAATATCCGACGAAATCTCGAACTTGCAGCTTATTTCACACACTGTCAATTGCAGCCGTCACACGTTCAGATTGCACTGAGGAGTGCTATCGGTGCTTTTGTCAAGGCGAACAATCAAGCACACGCGGCACGCTTTGCTCGGCGCTTATTGGAGCTCAACCCTGATCCCAAGATTGTAGCACAGGCTCGTTGTTCGGCATCATTCTTTTGTGTATTTCTAGTCTGACCCTCGTAATACTTTATCAGGCGAGGCAGCGCATTGCTGCTGGTGATCGCAACCCAAGAAACGCGGTCGAAATATCATACGACGAGTTTACGCCATTCCAGATCTGCGCTGCGACATTTTCACCCATTTACAAGGGCTCATCTTCTGTGCAGTGTCCATTCACAGATGCTACGTATTTTCCAGAACACAAAGGAAAGCTAGACCCTTTGATGGAATTAACTGAGATTGGTGCCGCCGCATCCGGGTTACCCGCAGCTTGGTGATTCCAATGTCAACTTTGGAATGATGTCTGACACGATGGCTTTGGGTGTATTATCTGGTGTACAGTAAATGAGGTGTACCTATCTTTTACACTTTTTTCACCCCTAAAGGCCTAGGCCGCAACAGTCGTCTCCTGAGAACATGATCACGTGCACCTCAATCAGTCACCACTGACCCCGTAGTACTTGTCCATCTATATAAAACTCTACATACACCATTCTCCCAAATTTTCTTATATATACCTCCCTTACTTCAGGTCACCTAGAGTAGATCTTCACTTGTTGTGAAATTTAAAAATGATCACAAAAGAGACATGATCACGTGGGACGTGAACTTTGTTCTGTGCTCATTTTGTTTGGTGTATCACAAAAAGTATCTATCCTTTTTCGCGGCTTGACCTACGAGGTTCGGGAGTATCTATGGCCCTTTTGGTCAAATTTTCTCATATTTAAAACTAATTCACAAGAAAGGCCTTCTAAAGAGTCGATTTTTCTTCATGGGAGTTTCGGGATTGACGCAATACTTGCAGAAAACTTGGTAAGTATTATTATCATATTTCTATGGATCTATTGATACTCATCCGGCGATTTATTTGTTTTTTAGTCCTCATATTATTCATAGGTTACCGGAAAGACTAAAAGAAATAGCTGGTAAAAGAATTGTAATGTGCGGTTGTTCATTGGCAGCTATAACTCGACTTTTTACTGATTGTCCCTTTCAGAGACGGAACTTTAATAACTCAACGATTGCACTATGCTCCTTCACCGCACCCTTCCAGACACGTACTTGGATGGTATCATCTTGCACGGGAGATAAACAAGAGTGGCGTTTCAGCTGTATGCATATTTGACGGTCAAAAACGGAGTATAGCGAAGGCTGAAGAGGTACGCTTGAATTCTCATTCTCTACCTTTCTGGCCTGGAATTATGTTCGTAGACTCGTAGAAGGCAAGAATCACAACGCCTCCAAGTCTCACGTGGGCATGTAGAAATTCTGCGTACAAAACGACTGCAGACGATAAAATCTCTTGTGTCGGACGTCCATTCTTTAGGCGAAGAGGGGAAGAGTAGAGTAGCAGAGATGCTGTCAGGACTCAAGTCGCCCGATGCTGGAGTCGTCGGTGCAGTAGAGGGACTTGATAGCGTCGAAGAACATTTTCGCACACTCGACGATAGCCCAGTTTCTACAAAAATAGCAAGCGAGAGAATCTCTTCTGGAAAATCTCCAGGTGGAGAAATACCCCCCTTTGCCTTAATCCCAAGTGAAGTGGTCTCTCCTACCAAACTTCCATCTGCCGAGCCTCCAACTCAAATGGTACATCCCTTTCCTCAGACTCTCGGTCATGCGGCGCCTACTGAACCTACGGTTAATGAGATACTTCATCCTGTTGAACCTCCAACTCAGGAGGTACTTCAGTCTCCTCAGACCCTGAGTGAGGAGACGCCTCCTTCTGCCGAACTCCCGTCCAAGGAATCGCTTCTTCCTGTAGGACCTCCAACCCAGGAGGCACTTCACTCCCCTCAGACTCTGGGTGAGGTGGTACCTCCTGTCGAACCTCCGATGAAGGAGACCCCGCCTGCAGAACCTCCAATGAAAGAGGTACCCCCTGCAGAACCACTGACAAAGGAGATCCCTCCTCTTGCAGAGCCTCCAACGAAGGAGATCCCTCCTCTTGCTGAACCACCGATGAAGGAAATGCCCCCTGCAGACCTACCAATGGAGGAGATCCCTCCTCTTGCAAAACATCCGACGAAGGATATTGATATTCCTCCTTCTGCGGGTCCTCCAATGAAGGAGGTGCCCCCTGCAGGTCTACCAATGAAGGATATTGATATTCCTCCTCCTGCAGAATTACCAACGAAGGAGATCCCTTCTGCAGAACCTATAACGAAAGAGATTCCTCCTCTTGCGGAACCTCTGACGAAGGAGATGCCCTCTGCAGAACTACCAACGAAGGAGATCCCTCCTCTTGCTGGACCTCCAATGAAGGAGGTGCCTCCTGCAGAACTACCAACGAAAGAGATTCCTCCTCTTGCAGAACATCCAACGAAGGATATTGATATTCCTCCGCCTGCGGAACCTCCAATGAAGGAGTTGCCCCCTGTGAAGCCTCTAATCAATGAGACACATGCTGCCACTGAATCTCCTAATGTAAAAATTCCCCTCATTGGATCATCTTATCTTCCGCCTCTGAATCAGAAGGTGGTAGTTGGTGATGAACATGCACCAGAACTGGTCTGTCCAGCATTGCAACTGCCTCAAGATTCTATTTTTGTAAGCTCTGGAAACACTAAGTCGGATATTCCTGTTCCATCGATATCCTCTGTAGAAGAACTAATAGCGGCTTTGCTGAGCTCATATCAAGATTTCAGGTCGAGTATATTGAAGGTTGCTTCTTTTCCTATGCCCAGAGGAAAGGTTAAGCCGATCTTCCCTTCGGTAGATGAACTTGGCACCCAAGAAGACGACGATCTTGTGTTGAGTCGAATGCAGTGCGAACTCACTCTCGAAGAAGGTCGAGTCTGGAAAGAACTTACGCTTGCTACAATGCCTCCCAATCCGACTACAGCTACCGAGGATGATTTAGCCGTTCCTAATACTCCTACTCCCTCATATACAATTACACACATTACCCCTTCGCCAACAACAACGCCTGTTATGCGTTCCCTAACGTCGACGCCTGTTATGCCTCTTCCAACGACAACGCCTCTTGCCCCTTCTCCGCCAACAACAATTCTTTCCCCTTCAATGAAAACGTCTACTACCCCTTCCCCTTTGATGACAACATCCACTAACCCTACAACAGCAACGACAACAGCCATGACGCCAACATCTTTACCTGCTCCTGAGTCGTGCGACTTCGTGATTGACCAATCTTTGCTCCGGGCTGCAGAGGAGCGTCTGGACGCTCTGAGAATCAAGAGTAAAGTGGTAACAGAGTCATACCAACGACGGATGGATCCCCCCACGAAGAACACTTACATGGAGTCTAGGAAGATCTTGGAAGCTATGGGTGTTTTATGTTATGAGGTTGAGGGAGCATACGAAGGAGAGGCTCTGGCTTCATCGCTAGTTCTACAGGGTTTGGCAGACTATGTCGTCAGCGAGGATTCGGTGAGGTCTGTTTCGTTCGATAAATGGGACCAACTTGGACTAATTCGACAGGATGTTTTGGTCTATGGAGCTCCCTTGATTCGAAATCTATCAAGTCGCGGTGAGCCTCTGGTTCTTATCGACGGAAACGACGTCCCAGGAGTTCTTGGTCTTTCTGAAGATGCATATATTGATTTTGCGTTACTCCTGGGAACGGACTTTACCAAGCGTATCAAGAACGTAGGACCTCATCGTGCGCACAAATTCATACAGACATACGGGACAATAGAACGCATCATTGATGGTCAATCGAAATATCAACCTACATCCCGCACAGACTATTTAGCTCAAGTCGACGCGGCTAGAGCAGTATTTTCCACGCTTGTGCCTGTGCCTGACAGATTAGCTGTGTCAATGATGCCGAATGAGTTCGAATTTGGTGTTGTGGATCAGGCAAAGATCAATGTCATTATGGAGAGATGCGGACTTGGTAAGGAGCTAATGATGGGAGCCTATTGGGAATCTGAAGCTGCTTTGGCCGGAAATTACTTTGATGATGATCCAAGATCTGTAACTCCTAATGATATCTGATTGCTCGGGGATGATCAAGTGTTCTCAACTGGTTGCTTTCATTAAGCACGATGAGTAACAACGGTACAAGCAATTGCCTCCCTAATCGATTGGTTTGAATGCCTCCGTAGCCTCCCTTGTGTGTGAAGGTTTATAAACTAGAAGAATAAATTTCAACGCGATGATTCTGGTCCTAGGACTCGATAAAAGTGCAATGATCACAATCAACCTACAAAGCACGTTTATCGCTAATTTCATCTTGCCTACAGAATCCAGGAGCTGGAGGCACATCTCAACTAATAGAAGAGCAAGTACATTCGGTCAAGTATTCCTTCACAGCCTGGCTGGTTAGGCTGGCTAGTTTTTAGATGTAAGATATACTTTTCAGGTCTCACTGAGCTTCCAGCCTCGCGTTTGAACACACCAGAAAAGCATTCCAACCTAGCACCACTGAACACGAAGATGCTTACAACGCAATACAGAACAATTTTTCAGATAAAGTAGGGTTTTCGTAACGTTCACTACCGATCAGGTGCTAATGGGCTGCGAGCGGCATCTTCCAGTGAGAGGGACCAATAACGCATAAGAAAATATTAATTGATGACGACCAATGGCTCTTGGCATTCCGCCAACGCAACTCACTGCTTCTCCCTTCTCTCCTTTCTCCATGTCGCTACTTCCTTCAAAGTGGCAACGAACAGCGGAATAACAGCACTGGCGAAAAGTGGAGTATAAACCGCATATTTGTGTTCAGCAGGGAAGTAAAGTAGTGCCAACATGCCAGGGTTGAAGAATGCTCTAGAAGCGAGGGTCATAGCCTCAGCAGAGTTTTTGAAAGTATCTTGTAGGGATTCCGCAGAGAACACCTGGAAGTCATTTTCATCAACCAAGGAGTTTTCTTCATCAAAGGTCCATCCGTATCTTACCCTCTCTAATGCATTGAGTGCTTGTTCGACGTCGTCCTTCACATCATCTTTGACAGGCATGTTTTCAATCTGATCTACTAGTTTTATAATACTCGTCAGTGCTTCTTGTGCTCCTTTAGTGTTTTCAATCGCACGATGACGCGTTAGAGCATCGATTTGCCAGGTGGAGAGAAGGGACGAGTGATATTCAGTGTCATTCGGCAATGAGGGGACACCAAGAAGTGAGAGAAGTTGTTGAGAAAATTCTCGAAAAACATAGTCGTTGATTTGAGAGGGTAAGTCGCTGTTTCTACCTGCCTCATTGATAGGGGGATTATATACAATTATACTACCCCACTGGGGTAATAGGAATGACTTGGAGGGAGAAATATCCCCTAGATGCTGTCAGCAGACAACTGGGCAAAGAACCGGATCAACAATACCGTCAGAAGTAAGGATATGTAATGGGCGGTGTGCTGGCGAAGGAATGAAGAGAACAAAATGAATCACGGGATCACTGGAGGCGATCGATGCTACAGAAGTTGAGTCAGTTGAGTTATTTGAGCCAACAGCAACATACAAAGGGACCATTCGGCCGAGTTGATGAAAACAGTAAGATCCTCTGGGGTCAGGCCGTAGGTTTGATTGCCAATCATCTGAGGGTTGAAAGCTAAGCGTCCGTGATATTGGACTTGACTCTCCACTGTGAAGTTATGCAGCAGGTGAAGTTGATCGAGTATGGGGTTGATCCTGTCTGTATAGGATCAAATGTGGTCGTACCCGGGACATGACTCAACGACTTACGTGCAAGACCTGCTTGGATATCCCAATTTGAGACCGAGCTTCCCATAGCAGCGTCTTCATTGAGAAGCGTGAATGCAAGGCGGAATTGAGACGAAAACTGGACAGCATGATTGCTGTAATCGGTCGCTTGCTGATAGGGATTAATGAGTCTGGCAAGTATATCGAGTGTCGAAGATAACTCTGCTGTGGATCAAGACCTCTGAGTGGCCATTAGAAAGAGTGCTTACGGTGTGGGTCATCGAGAGGAAGATAAACTTCATTCTCCCTGACATACGCTTGCAGACCGTTCCTTATACGATAGGAAAGAGTTCCAGCTGATTTCTGTCAGCTAAAAATCATACAGCTCACATTAGAGTACTGACGACAATCCACCTGACCATGGAAGCGGAGCCTTATGTCACCCAAGTATCCAGGATTATCCGCAATGCGTCTCAAGAAAATACTCCGTACTGTTTGTACTACATTGTCATCTTCAACGCAAATGTCGACAGGAACTCTAAGCTGCCGCTGGGCATGGAAGTAAATCCGGGCTCTTGGTAGTGTGAGTCGTTGAATACTAGTTGTATACCACCACAAGGGTAGAGAAAAAAGAATGACGATCCAGTATGATGCTATGACACGGCGTTTAACCGCATTCAACTGATAGAATAATGTTGAAGGATCTTTGAAAGAAGCAGGGAAAGGAGAAGACATTAGGCGAAAACTTCAGAGCTTCAGACAACAACATGGCCAAATACGGCTTTGTTCTCAGTTCACAAGTCCATTTCAATTCCCTCGTCTCGACTTATATTCCCTCTCTCCCCATCTGTTTCTATGCTGTCTTCGTTCCGTCATTAAAAGAAAATTTTCCAATTCAATTTGGCCTTCGTTCTTTTCACTCGCCTTCATTGTCTTTTCGTCCTCTTTTGCTCTGACTCTTCAATGTCTTCAGGCGGTTTCGATACAAACAATCCAATGAGTTACCAACGGTACGCACACAGGAAGATCTCTGGAGCTTTCACAGCACCTGTATATAGCGTTCGTATCTATGAATCCTAGTAGAATCTAGCCACATTGTCGCTCACCCATACTTACATATTCCCCAATTTGCAGCGGCAGTTCAACTATCCCCCACGGCGTCGTTCACCATCTCCAGGCATTTCAAGACGTTCTTCCTATGATAGTCATATCTCCAATCGAGTGGATCCTTTCTATCGAAATGAACACCCAAGCTCTTCTAGGTCGAACGTCTACAGACCTGATTATTCAACAACAAATTCTTGGGATCCCCCACCAAGCCCAGACTCTCATGCATACTCTCCTCGTGCTCAAAGCGTGGAGATGCGAGACCAGTCAAATATATGGCTCTCTCCAGCAAAGGGTCAATTTGGTCGACAGGAACGAAAGTCCATCCCCTCATCTCCTACTTGGGGACGACAACGGAGGGATGATACAATGGCTACTCGAATCTTTGAACCCTCAGATGCATGGAAGCGTGATCATAATGACAGACCCGGTCGCGATGACGGGTATGTTAAAATCCAAGGACCCTCCTCCACGAAGTGCTGATAGTGGACAGTCATTTATCGCATCGGAGAGAAAGTATAGATAGCTCACATGGTAGGTCAATGAGAGCTAGTCGTCCTTTTCATCCTCTACCTGGTGGTGACCGCTATCGTCCCCACGACTCCTATCCCCATTATAACACTCGCGGAGACTATGATTCCTATCGGCCGCCTTATGGGTCTCTGCCCGTGACACGTGAATCAATGTCAGCCCCCTTACATCGCAGGGGTCTCTACCAAAGGCGGAATCAACCTGACTATCGTGGCAGTACTCCTTCTGTGCCTTCAAGAACAGTTCATCGACTTCCTGCGAGGCCAAATTTCTTCTCAAGGGATCGCAACAATGATCGTGCCGGCGATGACAGATCAAGGTCGAGGTCGAAGTCAAGGACGAGAAGCCCTATTTCCCGAACGCCTTCCCGTTCTTCAATAGCTTCTTCTGTCCCCTCGGAGAAAGCATATGCTCCGTCACGTTCTGCACTCTCTTGTACGCCGGAACGTGAATCCTCTGTTCAAGGTAAGGCAGTTTCCGGTTATGCGACAGTCGAAACTGTACAACGAGTTGCAACCCGATTATCACCTTCGCCACGTCCCCCTGGTCTTGATAATGTACAATCGTTGTCCAAATCAGAGAATGATGTTGGAACACATGTCTCACCTCTCCAAACTCAAACGATTACGAGTGAAACTACGGAAGAAGTTGAAGAGATTTCTTCGCAGAGTAAGCTCATCGGTTGAACTACCGCCACTGCGTAATTAGTTTCCCGCAGATCATCAATCACCATCCAATCTTGCACGTGAGAAAATTCAGCCTCAAGCACCCCTTGAGCTGCCAAATGGTCAGTATGAAAGCTTTTTTTTTCTCTTCCTCATGTATTATTCCAGATCGACAAGCGACTCCTTCATCTTTGGATCCGAAAGTTCCGCCACCAGAATCACCCTTTACCGGTACAACCAATGCTCACTCGGGCGCACAAAATGGTGTAGCTAATAGAATATCAGAATCTGTTCAAGGACAAGATGCTAAAATGGTGTCCTTGACGATCTCATCTCCACTTTCTCCCTTGCTTCCTGATCATGAATTTCCGCCTTCCATAATACGGTTACCCTTTTTGCATGATCAGCAGCTCGAGAAGAAACGTGAACCCACGAGATCTGCCGCGAAAGAGGCCTCTTCGTTTATTTCTGGGATATCTAGCCACGAAATCTCTCCAGATGCAACTGATGTGAAGGTAGTAAGGTCCCAACCTATGAACACGACTCGTCTCTCTGAATCCATCCCCGAGGCACCAGTATTGACCCAGAGTATTGCATCCGGGACTAATAATGAGAGCATCCCGCCAGCACTATCATCCGTACCAGTTACTTCTACTTCTTCCAAAGAAATTACAGTGCAAGGACACCCAAAATTGAGGGACCCCTTGGAACTAGTCGTCAGAACACGGTTTTTCTGTGACCATCAAACACGTGAAGAGCGTGTAGATCCCGTTCTCCTCGCAAATTTGTCTTTGTCTTGTCTACGCGGAACCGGAATTTCTGAAGAGCCAGAGCTGAACGCAGAGGGGGTGATTCGTGAAGTTATGAAAGGCCCGCGATTTGCAAGCCTGGTTCGAGGCTTTGGGGTACTGCGACCTTCTCTGGTAGATTTCGTCTCGCAACGTCGGGCGCTCGTCAATGACAAGATCCGGCACTTGAGAGAGGATTACGTCAACTTGCAGGAGAAGTGGAAGAGCCACTGTCATAAATTGAATGAACAGGCGAAACCGAGCATCTTTGAAGGGGAAGCGATGCCAATTGGTAGGACGACACGAAGAACTGCTAATTTGGGCGATACTGTTCGTTCCGATCTGGAAATGGAGCAGATTCTTGCTAGTTTGGAGAGCAATGACCTCTCCGATCCACATTATCTTTCCCAACATAATCTCGCTACCATTCCCGACATGGTCTCAGTCAAGAACGGTAAAATCGATTACCTATTCGATGATACTTGTCATCGTGTAGAAAATCCAGCAGAATATTACGCACCCCAGACAGGTATTCATGACTGGACAGAAGAGGAGAAGAAGACATTTCTCGACAAGTATGCCGCCCATCCAAAGCAATTTGGCATCATCGCCAATCATCTTCCAAATAAGACATCATCGCAATGCGTGGACTATTATTATCTCCATAAAAAAGGACTAATAGATTTCCGGAAGGTGGTATCGAAATTTGGTTCGAAGAGGAGAAGACGTGGTGCCGGTAAACGGAAGGGTAATGCATTGCTCACAGATATACAGAAGCATGATGAGGAGGTGAACAGAGATGTGGGATCTAAATCAATATCAACTCCATCATTGGTTTCGGGGAGACGTGGACGAAAGGGGAGAGACAAGGAGAAGGAGAAGGATGATGAAAGAGAAAGGGAGAGGACGAAGGAGAAAGAGGAGAGGGAAAAAGAAACAGAAAGAGAAAAAGAGGAGAGAGAGAAGGAGAAGATAAAGGAAAAAGAGAAGACTAAAGAGAAAGAAGAGAAAGCAAAAGAGAAGGAGGATAAATTGCGAACGAAAGAGGAAAAGACGAGTGTTGAGGCCAAACTGGGTAGCGAATGGAAAGGATCTGCCCGAGCATCGGGCAAACGGAATGCAGCACAAATGCAAGACAAAGCATCGACCGGCACGCCTACGCCAGAGCCTGAGACCAAGGGCCGCCCCAAGCGTGTTATTGCTTCAGTTTCGGTGGCTACACCCTTCGATCGGGCTCTGTCTTTGAACTCAGAGGAAATTGAAGACACACCAGTGAGTAGCTTCTCTTTTGGTTGTCGTCGTATGCTACTCATGATGTTGCTGTTGACAAGGAACCGGAGGCCCGTCCTGCGAAGCGACAAAAGCGCGTGCGCAAGATCAAATCTGCAGCAATTGTAGAAGATAATTCTCTCAGTCCTGAGCCCGAGACCAAGTTGCTACCACAAGCTTCAATTTCAACACCACCGACAAGAGCCAGGGTCTCTCCAAAAACCTTCGCACAGGACAAAAGTCGGTGGTCATCGCAATCCATCGTTATCCCATCTTGATGACGACTTCTCATCGTTCTTATCATCCCTTCTCATCTTCCCAGTTAACGTTAACAGCGCCTCATCAACGGAACCATTTCTGAGTACAATTCGGGATAATGATGCAAGGGCCGAGGGACACTTCCCACCGCAGGTTTGTAACGGATAGTCATTTCATTATCTAATGAGCCTAATTTATTGAACTTCTCTAGCCTCATTCACATGTTACTACTTTGCAACACCTTGTCAACCCTGGCTGTGGTAGTGGCGTCTGCTGTTACTCATCACCCTTCTCGATATCCGCATACACCGGTGGTCTCACCCTGCCGATCCGTTGCACTGCCATCATCTATGTACTACTCTCTTCCGCACCCGTACGAACCTCCTATGAACTCAATGTATCCCTACCAGTATGATTGCTATCCACCTGCATACCTCACGCATCCATCGAGTACATATGATCCTAGACTTGAACCCTTGTCTTGTCCTCTCTGCGTTGCCGTGGCAGCTGGCCTCACCGACGGTTTGTTTACTGAATACTGGGTATCATCCCGCCCCACTCAAACTTTGTTGTTGCCACTTGATGAACCACCCTTGATGGATCGACTCATCGCCACACAAGGCGAACATCCTTACACGAGGACGAAACTTGGGGGAAAAAATTCACTCGGCTGTAGCAAGTAATTCCTAATGCCATAAGGATATGGCTCTTTAGACTGACCTGAATTATTGTATGATCAAGACTATACTATTGTATCTCCTTGTGGTCACTGTCTTGCTTATTTGTATCTCTCATAATTTCGTAGAATATGGCATTAAATACAACGAAGATAGCGGCTATCCTAAGCAGAGGGAAACGTTCTACCGGCGGCCTTCCACCATGATGACGTGATATCCAAAATTCGTTTTCACGAGAGTAGTGATGGGTTTGTCAACAGTAGATGGTGTCAGCTGGAACGCAGCATCTTGGAATGACCCGACCATGCTTCCACGAGTCATCCATCCAAGGCTTCCTCCAGCTAAGAAGAGATCAGCTTAAACGACGCCATTTCGAAAGAACAACACACCTTTAGCCTTATCTTCAGAGTATTCGTGAGCTACTTTGTTGAAAGACTGGCCTTCCTGCGGGAGTCAGGCAGCAGGGAGGTGTTGTTAAGCATGCTATTTGTGTTCGAAGCGAAAGAGAAACCTTGATCTTTTCCAAGGCTTCCAAGGCTTTGGATTGTTTTTCACAAAGAATATGTCGAACATTGATGGCAGTGGCAGGTTTGAGTCCCTCTCCCTGTGATCACGAAACAAAATATCAGAGATCTAATTGTTTGAAGAATGAATGCGATGGACCTTTGAGGCTGAACCGGATTCTTCTGCATTGTCAGATGATTTAGATAGGGGTCCTATTTTTGTCTTACCAGTTGTCTTTTTGTTGCCAGAGGGTGATTTTTGAGTCGAATTGGAGGATTTCTTGGCCATGATGGAGAAGATGTCGATAGGACTCGAGTCGACGTGACACACCCAGCCGGCCGAGTACGTCTGGCAATGTCTTGATTGATGCAATTCTTTTCACGCAGAGCGTGTCAAGATGCTAGGAACAGGAGAATTAAATCGAAAAGCTGGAGAAGAAGGATGTTGATGAGCAGAGTACAAATCATGTTAGACTACTAATATTCATCCTAATCATAAAACCGAGTACACCTGCTCATACTCTGGGGAACAGATTTTGTAACTTGCCCTTCTTTCACGAAGGCCTAAGTGACGCTTGTCGTATATATATCGGAGACATGCTATCGTTGGGGCAAAACCTTATCCAACTTTTTTCCACTAATCAAGCCCAATGACTCTTACCATTCCTCCTCATCTGTCCTTGTATCGGGGTCTCATTCAGGAGATACGCCATCAACGACTATAAATCCAACGACCATTCAAAGCAATCTATTCCACTCCAAAACTATCTTGATCTGTAGGTACACCTCCATCTATGTAGTTTGGACTGCATCTTAGTACTAGATTACTGTTGCAGTTAATACTGAAGCAACGTATATTCGACAACGTGCGACGTCTTACATATACTAGCTGCCTGATATAGCAATTCAAAAATTTGACAATTATTATTATTATTGAGAAACTTGTCTTCCTCAATACACTCACTAGGCAGCCATGGTCGACAAAATAACCCGTATTGCCATTGTAGACTCAAACCGATGTAAACCAAAGAGATGTGCTCAAGAGTGCAAAAAGGTCTTCCCCATCTACTGACATATGATCAAACACTAAGAAAGTCCCTAGTCATGTCCCGTCGTCAAGATGGGTAAGCGTATCCATTATGGGAAATTCATACGCTGACCTTTCTGCAGGAAAACTGTGTATCGAAGTCAAACCGACCGACAAGATCTCATTTATCTCTGAATTCTTGTGTATCGGCTGTGGTATCTGTGTCAAAAAGTAGGCCCATTGCGTGAATCGTGAGTTATATTTCACTGAGCCTCAGGCAGATGCCCCTTTGAAGCCATCGCGATCATCAACCTACCTACAAACCTGGAATCCGAAGTAACTCATCGCTACACCGCCAACTCGTTCAAACTGCATCGTTTGCCCACTCCGCGCCCTGGACAGGTTCTGGGGTTGGTTGGAACCAATGGTATCGGAAAAAGCACAGCTTTGAAGATCTTAGCTGGAAAGTTGAAGCCCAATCTGGGACGCTATGACGTGCGCATCTGCATTCTACAATGCAAACCCCGTTTTGATATTTTCTATAGGATCCACCCGACTGGGAAGAAATCCTAAAGTATTTCAGGGGATCTGAACTCCAAAATTACTTCACGAAGGTGCTTGAAGACAATCTAAAGGCCCTCATTAAGCCACAATATGTCGATCACATACCCAGAGCCATCAAGGGAAGTCAGAGTGTCAACCAAATGCTCGATTCCAAGCTCGAGCTTGACAATAAAGAGAAGTTGTGCGACGAGCTGGAGCTAACCAAGCTTCTCGATCGAGATGTATCACAATTATCAGGCGGGGAATTGCAACGATTTGCTATCGCAATGACTTGTGTGCAGCGGGCTGATGTGTGAGTTCTCCATATACCTTTGACAGTGAATCTAATCTCTCTTGTTCAAAGTTACATGTTTGACGAGCCTTCAAGTTATCTCGATATTAAGCAACGGCTCAAGGCCGCTGAAGTCATTCGATCTCTCCTTCACCCAGACTGTTACGTTGTTGCTGTTGAACACGATTTGTCCGTCCTCGATTACCTCTCCGATTTCATCTGCTGTCTATACGGAAAACCCTCCATGTACGGTGTTGTCACGATGCCTTCCTCCGTTCGTGAAGGCATCAACATTTTTCTCGATGGGTTCATTCCCACCGAAAATTTGCGTTTCCGTGAAGAATCGCTATCGTTTAAGATGGTTGAAACTGCCGAAGAAATCATCGCTGACAAAACACGCCATTACTCCTACCCCTCCATGACCAAAACCCTTGGGAACTTTAAACTCACGGTCCAGGCGGGAAGTTTCACTGACTCTGAGATAATCGTCATGCTCGGCGAAAACGGAACAGGCAAGACGACTTTTGTTCGCTTGCTCGCTGGTGATATGCCCGATGTTGAAACCGACAAACAAACACTTTCTGTCTCGCTAAAGCCACAAACCATTTCGCCCAAGTTCCCTGGGACCGTCCGCATGCTCCTCCTTAAGCAAATCAAAGCCGCCTTCATGCACCCGCAGTTCCAAACCGATGTTCTGAAGCCTATGAATCTTGAAAATATCATGGATCAAGAAGTTAAGACGCTATCAGGAGGAGAGTTGCAACGTGTTGCCATTGTACTTGCCCTCGGTACGTAGATTTTTGTTGTTGTCCACATTACGGTTATGGTTGCGACCTGTACCGTCGTTGTCGACAAATACTCGACCCATCAGATACTGATTGTCCGATGTTAGGTAAACCTGTCTCTATCTATCTTCTGGATGAGCCTTCCAGGTTGGTCAATCTATTTGTATTCTCAATTAGTCAATGCTTAAGAAACTTGGTTAATAATCTATTAATTTCATGCCCACAGTTTCCTGGACTCAGAACAGCGTATTATTGCTAGCAAGGTTATCAAACGGTATGTCTCCAGTTTGTCCTGACTCATTAGAGACTCGTTCAACGTTCTTCTCTCTCTTATAGATTCATCCTTCATGCCAAAAAGACGGCTTTCGTCATTGAGCACGATTTTATCATGGCTACATACCTTGCAGATCGTGTGATTGTATTCCAGGGAGCACCGGCTGTAACTGCTACTGCCACACCGTAGGTTCCATTATACTGTTAGTGCCATTGTTGACTGAGTTTTTGACAGACCGCAGTCTCTTCTTACTGGCATGAACAAGTTCCTTGCTTCACTAGAGATTACATTCCGTCGTGATCCCACAAACTTCAGACCGCGTGTTAACAAGCTAAACAGTATCAAAGATCGTGAACAGAAAAGTGAGTGTTCATAGCGGTAGCGTCGTGTAACGTTTTCCTAAATCACCGTTCGGCAGCCGCTGGTAACTACTTCTTCCTGGAGGATTAGAAGCTTCGAATCTTCCTACAAGGTATCTGGAGCGTCAGGTTGACTTTCTAGATCGTTGCGCTTGGGGAGTACCTGAGAGCGAAGGCATCTTTCAAGCCAGTGTAGTTGTATAATTATAAGGGATGGAGGATGGTTGAAATGACAACACTCGGGTCTCGTTAATTTCCTACTGGCAAGAATATCGCATAGGGTATCAATTGCAGATTATGTTTAAACCTCATTTCTGAGCATGATGTCGAAACACCTCTCGCAGAATGGCTTGTCGCCTCGCTGAAAGAACGAGGGGTTTTCGAACGGCTTCTCGCAGCTCTGATACAAAGATGGATAAGGAATATGGAATGCCGAGGGAAACAGGAACCACTTACGGCACAAACAAAACATCCCCAACACCATTTTCCACTGAGAGCTTCAACAGCTTGTTCATGGTCCCTGATACTCTTCTTACACCTTTTGCATTTGGGTAGCCTCAGTCGAACGTGACAAGCTTCACAGTAAGGATGTCCCTTGTACACAGTAAACCCAACGTCATCCGATTCAAACTCGCCGTCTCCCTGGACACTGAGTTCTCCACTTCGCGACGAGTTATTCATGGACGGCGCCAAGAAAGGATCACCACATTCTGCACAGAAGAAATGTTGTTCGTGGTACGTCCTCTTTCCTAATGCCGGGTCATCAAGGCTGATGAATCGCTCTTCAATGATGGCTGTTTTGCATGAGAAACAACGGGGTGCAAAGTTCTGAAGATCAACATGATAAGACAGTAAACAGCATTTATCAGTGCAAGGCAAACCTCATGATAATCCAGGTGACAATACGGCTTCCCTTCATGCTCATACGAGCTCACATGCTCGAGCAACTGACTACAAACTGTACACTTAAAGCATTGGGGGTGCCATCGTGAGCCCATGGCACTGACAATGCGACCAATAATCGGTCCATCACAACCGCCACATATCAAACCTCCACGTGTGCCAGCAGTTCTCGGGCGAGCCGACTGTTGGTGTGGGTGTGAAAACGTAGGCCGCTGATTATCATGTTTGTCATTAAATGTGGACCTGGAAACACCAGGGACTCCGAAGACATGAACATTCGGCCGACTGGTCGCATCTAGAGAAGGTAAATTTTCGTCGCTAATATTGGGAATTTGAGGAGGGTCAACTTGAATCACCGGTCCTCGGGAAGAGTCAAGTTGGATTGAAGGTACTCCCGGCGAGTCAATTTGTATTGTGGGACCTCTTGACGAGTTGATCTGTATCGCAGATTCTCTTGGTGAGTCGACCCGTGTCGTAGATCTCTGCGAGGAATGAACTTGTCCTCCACTTTGTTCATCCACCTGGTGAGTTGGAGAAGTGACCTCAATCATAGGTCCCTTGGATGAGATATCGTCTCTCTGACTGACAAATTCATCGTTGGGATCAATAGCTGATACCGGTGTTCTGAAACCCTCATCTTCAGGGTCACTCATCATCTTGTCCAGATCAGCACATTTCTCCCTTCCACCAACGGGTGCGGGACTCTCAATATCAATGGTTTGTACTTTTGGTGTACCATTGTTTATCTTCGTTTTATTCATCTGCTCGCGCACGTAGGGATTGATCGACTGTGGTCGAGGGGGCTCAGCCGTAGGTGGAGGAGTGTTATTCTGGACATTATATGTCTGACTCTGTGGACGTGACTTTACCATAGGCAGAGGCTGCTGAGTTGGTTCTTGTCGTTGCATAGAACGATTAGCGGGTACAGACGTATATTTTTTATTATGCAGTCGATGGTTAGCGAATGACTGAGGTTGTTGAGGTTGTTCAGAGTAACTATAAGAGGTCGATTCTTGAGATAAGGCAGGGGATATTGATCGCGGAGGAGGATCGTCAAGGTTGTCGTAATGGTGAAGATTACGAGTATCACGTCGCCCAGATCTCAGGGAGCTACCATAACTCAGACTATCTTCATGCTGGAGTCCATTGAAGTAATCTCCAGCGATACTTGGGGCCTCTCCAGGTGTCCTAGGCAGCCTTGGCAGATCAGCAGGCCATTCCCCTTCCTTCGACCTATTTCCCCCCCTATCCTTCACGTCTATGGCAGAAAACTTCATTGCTAGCTCTTCATTGATGCGATTACCGGACGGTTGTTTCATGGGTGACGATGATCGACTGTGGTATGAAGATATCACGGGAACAGACGGTTGTTGATACCGGGAAAAATTAGACTCAGGAGAGGTAGATCGACTACGATAGCCAGTTGCAAATGTCTCATCCCGTCCTGGATAACGAATGGGAGCCTCTTGCCGACCGAGGTTGAACATCTTGCTACCATATTCTCGTTCATCACTACCTCCTTTCGATAATTGGTCCTCCTGCAATCCAACGGTATCTCGACGTCGGGCGATTGTGGGGGCCTGAGAGGGCCCACTCATATCGATTGTAATATTCTGCCCACCTTTGACACGCGGGAGGCTATAACGTACTCCTCTCTCCTCTTGATCGTGCGAGCCATAATAAGTACCACCCCCACCCTTGCGATAGGGTGACGAGGGGTAGTGCCTCCTCTCATTTTCTGCATATTCTTCATCGCAGAAACGTTCTCGTGAACGGTACTGATTACCGTGTTTCCACCGGTCCATGCCTTGTTGCTTTTCCCTGCCTCTATTATAGAACTCATCCTCGACATCTCCTCGTAATCTGATTGTCTTCCGCTGAGCATCTTTCAGTAGGCTCACTCTTGGAGGAGAAACTCTCCTTGAAGCTCGGGTATTAGGTGGGGGTGAAGGTGATCTTGGTCTGAATCCAGAACTTGCAATCCATTGATGATAGGAGTATCTTGGAGAAGACTGTCTCCTCGTGTTTAACTGTTGAGTAGACTTCCTTGTCGTACCCTCGTCGTCGTAATATTCTTCGGGAAGGTAATCGTAATGAGACTGAGGTCTTATTCTCCTCAATGCTTCTCTGCCCCTTTCTACCTTCGCTTTAAATCGTGACGAGGACATGGACAACGATTTTTTGTACCGACTAGTACGTCGAAGATCTTCCTCTTCTGCCTCGGTCTCTTCCAGGGTAGGCTCCGTAGATTCTGTGTCATCTTCAGAGGTTGATGAAATTTCTTGGCGAGCCGTGCGTTTCTTGGGAGGCATAGAAGCTGAACGAGCTAGCTTTTTCTTTGCAACTTTCTTCTCCTTCTCCTTCCCTTTGCCTTTGCCCTCAGTTACACTTTTCTTCTTTTTCTTTTTCTTATTAATGGACAACTCAGAGGCTTTCTTCCCTTGTTTTTTTCGATAGATCTCTCTTTCCTCTTCCGTTTCTTCCGTTTCCTCATCGTCATCGTCCTGGCTGTCATTTTCCTCTTCCTCCTCCTCCTCATTGTCATCGTCTCTATGATCATACACTCCAGGACGTACATGCTGATCAGGTATTTGATGCAGATCCGGATTTGACCTCGAGTACACTGCATTTGCGGAGTGTGAGGCGCCTGAAACAGGCTGCTAGACATTGAACCTCTTGTCAGTATATCGTGAAACCTTGAAAAAATACGCACCATGCCAGTGATCTGCTGGTGTCTTTTAGTTTGAGCGTATGTCTGGGTCATCGCAGCATTTAGTTGCCTCTCTACATGTTGCCTTTCAACAAAAGCTTTTTGCTGATCCAGATCAGCTTGAGCAGGCTTTACCACTGCCTGGGTCAGTGTCGACACTGTTCCAGGTTTAGCCTGATTTAGACTCTGTATAGAAATCAGTCATAACGATGAGCAATTACAACGGGGAAAGAAGTAGAGAAGTGTCACACCTGCTTCTGAGGAGCTGAAGTTGATGAAGTTGAGGAAGAAGATTTTGTCCATGGATCCTTTACCATCCCAGTCGCATAACCGAACACCGGTTGTGGATACTCAGGAATTGTACGTTTCCAAACAGGTGTAGATTTCTTGGTTGGGGAACCATCTGATACATGAGAATGATGCGATGGTGATTGACCCGTTGCCGCGGAGGCGCTTGGTGATGATTTATGTCCTGAAGACGTGGTCAAAGACGAAGACTCCTTCGTGGGACTGTTTGGCCCGGAAGTAGCACCAGTCCTGGCGCTAGAACTGGATTGAAATACAGGACTTGCAGCCCGCCTCTTACTCACCGAACTCGATCCCTCCGGCAAAAACAATGATTCTGTTTGAGTTAGCGAGGGTGGATTCGGCAATTCTATTTTGACAGGCTTGTTGATCGAGGTGTCCTCCTTTTCTGGACTACTTTCGTCAGGAAGAGGGAGTATAGCCAACTTGTGAGGTTCAATTCCGGCCACAAGCAAAGACACACTTGGACCAATAGGTAAGCCCGTGATGCGTGAACTACTTGATTTAGTACCAATGCCAGCGAACCCTTCTCTACCAGGGCCGACTCCTCCGCTTCCTCCTTCAGCACTATTGGTTCGACCACCGCAGCTACCGGGGGCAGGCAATGGACGGTTCGTTTGATTTGATGAGGAAGGTACTTTCATTGGTGAAGTCGGAGTGAACTTTGTAGGTAAATTCGATTGAGCCGCTGTTTTCGATAATATATTGTCTCGGGTTGGAGAGGTGTCTGAGACGGAAGACGATGCGGGGATAGCAGATGGGTTAATCGTATTGACAGAGGGAAACGTACGAGGAGCACCAGGGGTGGGTAATGGTCGACGCGCGACTATTGATCTCGTTTGACCGACTTGTCCAACTTGCAATTGTGGATCATCAACTGATTGATCCTGAATTGGATATGGGGTCTGGTGCTGAAGCCGAGGCTGAGACTGTAATTGTGTGTGTGAAGGAGGAATAGATTGCCTCTGCTTTGCAGCGACGACCGAGTTTTTGTCCGCGGCTACCAGTGACAGAGATGAAGTCTGCTGATGATTTTGCCGTAGTCCCTGAGATGGTTGCGATGGTGATTGGTACTTGAGCTGCTGGTTCGCCTGTTGAGAAAACACAGCAGACGGCGAGATTGGAGGCCCTGGTGAACTAGCTGGACTTTGTCCTCTTAACGTCAATGACTGTGAGGCAGGGACCAATTGTCCAGAAGATGAATTCGCTGGACTGGTGACTTTTTGACTTGACCCAAGCTGCCTTGTCAGGACGTTTGGTAATGGCTGGCCGGGGACAAGACCGGCAAAAGATGAAGTGGGAAGACGTGAATTCTGATACGTCCCTGACGCTTTTGGCACAGGTATTGAAGCCGAAGTGGGCTGAGAATTTTGATATTTCTGCGGTTGCGGAGCCTGTTGGTGAGATGGGAGCCCAGATGTAGGATGTGGCGGTTGAAAACCATGGGGAGATGGAGATGGAGCATGTTGTGCCTGGTTTTGTGATTGATGTTGAGGATGCTGATATGAGTATTGGGACTGCTGAGGTACATGTACAAGCTGCTGGTTTTGTGGTTGTATCTGATATGCCGTCTGTAAATGGGGCTGAGGCTGAGGTTTTCCAAGTTGTTGATATATATTCTGAGGTTGTGTATACGGATACTGAGCAAAATTTTGATTCTGGGCCATTATTAAAAAAATATCTGTGTGGATTCTTAAATGTAGACTTTGGTCTGGGCATTCGAAAGAAAACTCACGTCCTGATACTCAACGGCGGGGAGGTAAACCAGGCTCGATCACGGGGTGATTCACATGTCTAAATTAATCAGGGCTAATTATCCATTTTCGTCCGTCACATATTGTACTTTCTCTAAGAACTAGTCATCGAAGCTCATGATTATCGCACGATTGCCACCATATCCTTCAGTTTATGCCAGACGACAATTACCTGCCTCGCAGCTTATATCTCTCAACAGGATAATCGCCTCTACACTTTCACAGATAATTGCACTACCGCCAGAGAAACGAGACTCGGAGATTTTGCGTGTTTACGTCAAAAGTTATGCTCGGGATGCCAGCTCTCAGGCTCTCCAGGCTCTCATCTGGGGATCGCAAGACAATACACGTTTATCATCGGACGAGGAGCTTATTCGCAAATATACAATACAGCTTGCAGAGAGGATAGTCTCGAATTTGGACTTGGAGATATTGTTGGATCTTGCGATTGGTTACTCGACATCTAAAGAATGCAAACTGAAGTTAAGAGCCCTTTTGAAAACCGCGGCGGAGACTCGGAGACACATACATGAAACTATAGAGGATGACCTTGTTCCTGCATTAGTGCTCTTGTTGTCTCCACCATCGTCAAACCAAAACCAAGGATTATATGGTCTTCGTAAAATCGCTCATTGTATTGTCTCCTTCCTTCGTGTGTCCCCAGACTCTTTCGTCCGTCTTTTTGCTCACAGCAAGTCGTTTTTACTTGGTCTTGCTCACGCGTACCAAAATTCTCTGCCCTGTATTGCAACTTCTTATGGCGGTATTAGTGTTTTACAGAATGCTGTCAATAGACCACTAGAAACTGGGATAGATGAATGGGAGAGGATCTGGGTAGACACGAAGATTGCTCTCATCGATGCATTTCATATTGTCTTCAGCAGGATGGTGGAGGATATTATATCTGCCGAGGAGCGCTCGCTGGGCATCGAAGTGGAAAGAACTTTCGACATAGTCTTTGCACTCCTCGAACAATCCAGTTCCTTTCCCTCAACAAGCACTGTCCCCCTCACACCGTTTCTCAACCGACCTCTTCTTTCCGATTATCACCAGTCTTATTCTCTCTCTCATATGCTTATCTCTGCGCTTAAGGATGCTCAAGAAAAGGACGCTCGGCTTGATGTCATAGAAGCCGCTCTGGCCAACTTAGGCTCCGGTGGGCCTGAAAGGAAGGAGCCTGGTGCCCTCAAGATAATTCTGCGTTCATACGGCATACAAGAAGGAATCGACAATCGTGGTTCCCGAGCCAAATATCAGATGGTTGATGCTTCCATCCCCAGATCTGTCTCCCTTAGTAATTCCTCTAGCCCCAAGAAGGGGAATGGAAAAGCGCTCGAACAAGTAGAAGACCCAGAGCTTGATATGAAGGTATCTCAGGTGCTGGACGTTCTACCCGACGTTAGTGCCAGTTATGTTCGACTGCTGTTAGAAAGTGATAAATACCAGGGAGAACTGGAGCGGGTTCTGAGCGCGCTTTTAGAAGGCAACGTCCCCAGCGAGGAAGCCCTCCTTTCAGAAATAAAACAGAGTGGTCAGTTGTCACACACTCATGGAAATACTGGAAGCTATGCCCTTTCGCAGAGGCTGAATGTTTTTGATAGTCAAGATATGGATCCCTCCAGACTCAGGAATGGAAAGAAAAGCCTAGAGTATGTTTTCTCTGTCAGTTTCTCCTTGAAACTGATCATGGTTCATGTAGCAATAGTCTTCTGGGAGACCGATCTTTTGTCAGTCAGATGAAAGCTGACATCCTTCGTCGTGCCGAGGCTATCCTTGAACAGGAAGATGAAGATGGGTTTTCGTCTGATCAATCCAATGAACGTGTGGTTTTCAGTCCTGAAGATGAATTAGAGGAGCCCGAGGCACTCAAGATCAAGGACATCGGCGATGGTGAAGAAAATGACGAGAATGATTCAAAAGAAGATGAAGAGGAGAATCGGCTAATGCCAGAAGCTATACTTGAGTTAGCGTGGTTACGGGATGCTAAGCTATTCGATCGAGGTGCCGTGATCAGGAGAAGTGAAGGTCGGATACAACTGAGAAAGGATACAGGTGAGTTCTCAACCCTCCGTTGAGCTCTTCCGACAATCATTTTTAGGCTGGGCAGATGAACAAATAGAGGGATGGAAGGTGATGCTAGATCGGAATGTAAGCTGACAGATCGCATGTCCACCAGATGACTCACGCGTTTCTAGCCGAAAATGCAAGAAAAGATCAAACAAAAACATGAGTTCAGCGGGAATCAGCCATTGATACCCATTCCAGGTCCTTCGCGTCATGATGATAACGGCAGTAGTGGTGGGAGGATGCGTGGGCGCGGGCGTGGGCGTGGAAGAGCTGGAAGAGGTAGTGGTCTTGGACGAACGGGAAGCGCTCAGGGGTCAGGCAGCGACCCGAATGCCGCACGAGAACGATCACTCAAAGATAAGCATAAGGCGAGTCGAGGCAACCACAACAGAAAATGGGGTCATGACAAAAAAATGGCGAAAGCTGGGGCCGGTGTTCCGCCGTCGTCATAGTGTGATACTGCCCATGTATTGAATAGTGATTGATCCATTCAATAAGATGTTCTTTCGTGTTTTTTGGCAGCTCCTATACCATCTCAGCCTCAGGACTTATAAATCTGTCGTCTACTCCTCCCCCAATCCCGGTTCTGCACGATTACTTCCTGATCTCGTGGTGTCACCTCTATTTGACCCGCCCACCGTCAGATGAGGGGCACACGATGTGAAATGACACTATCGGCTATATAGTCGATGCAAACCTAATGTAGATAGTTCATAAGAATAAAAATATAATATAATCTTACTCAAAAGCTAGTCATCCGTTTGGCATCCCTTTGATCAGTATATAAATCACTCCAAGAATGCAGAATCTTTTTCATTGTTTCCTTGTATATATCTATATTTTCTTCCATTCCATGGTCTCTATAGCTACATCCGCACACTGCACACTATTGATTATATTTAACCTAGGACCAGTTTTTTTCTCCTTTGGTCTTAGTCCTAGTGAATTACAAATATATTTATTCTCGTCCAACATCTGCTGCGTATACTCTCGTTACTACTTCTCTCAAGATAATTGGTTGCTAAATTTCCTAATTTCAAGTATATTATAACTTAGCTCCGATCCGACTCTAGACTAGGCCGTTCAGAGTCAGTGAAATCAATAAATCCCCTTGATTATTCCATTGAGGCACTGGGGCACATATACTAGTCAACTTCCTCAGAGAATCATGTTGTGTCCTGAACATAGTAACAAGAATATGACATGAAACATCAAGAGGGTGCCAGCAACTGGGTTAATACCACAAGTGGGACTTGCTAATTTTAGGATTGAAATACTAGTTTATCAGCTCTGCATTTTCCGTGATGCAAACAGTGATACCAACGAGAAATATACTATAAATAGCACAATGATGTCATAGACACCATGAATATAATCCAGCACAAGCTAAATTAGAAACTAACTACTCGTTGCAAATACAACACTCACCTAGGATTCAGCACAAGAAGCTGAAATAATAGGTACAGACGAGGCTCTATATAAGTACTCGACAATAAATTCCAAGTCCAAATATTTACGAAGAAAATTGTCCTATTTCTAAAATTAATTGTCCCCAGAGAAATGTCCATACTCGATCTCTCACAATCATTCCTATAGCACCCGAGATAATGGACCTAAACTCTTTTTTATTTTTCTCTCTTATTTTTCATTTTCTATTTCTAATTTTCTATATATCACGACATCGATATGACCACTTCTCGACAGATACGGCCTGAGGGAGGAGAATATAACTCGTATTCTGGTCTGGGCATTGTTTCCTTGTTTGGATAATTTCTTTTCCAAGGTGTCGAAACTACTTCCAGCATCTGATTTCAGATGATTGGATGTCCTGAACTAAGGAGACTTGTAGTACGATGAGGCAATATGTGACACCCTAACTCTCGCATTAGTAAGGTTCTTAACAAGACAACGAACCGATACTCACAACCAGAGGTGTTACCAGATCCAAAGCCGCATATTGTCCATTTGAGTTGGACAGATAAGCGACGAGGAGACCAAGTATGCTAGTTGTATACATAGCGCCACTCTCAATAATCACCGCTACAACAGATGACAATCTGCGAGAGGCAGTAGTGGCATGTTTGCGAGCACACCAAATCTTAACAACGATGGCACCTCAAGAAACTGCGTCAGGACAAGGTACTTGTGGTGGGTTTGATTGCTCGACACACCAGTGCAGCAAACATTCAAGATCATAGTTATAATGAAGAATGCAGCGATCCATGGGGATGCAGTATCAAAAATATTCTTTCCAGGGTCTGCCACAGATATTGACCAAGAAACGACTATACTTATAGCTAAGGGAGGCGAACCGTTCAAGATAGTGCCGAGAATCAAATTTAGTATGTCAGCTCACCCAAATTGGTGCCCAGGATTATTGTAGTAGGTATAAGGATGTCCAACCTCTTGTCATAGATAACATAGAACCTCCAGACCTACTCAGATTGAATATGTGAGCGAAGCCCTGACTCGATATTCGTGTAGACACCTCACAAGTACAGTATCCCCAAGAATAGTTTGGAGAGCATAAACCGGTGTCTTCGCAATATGAAGAGGTTGGGAAATAACTTGATAATACGCTATAGGGTGAGGGGAAATTTCTGGATCTCCAGTAACAAATCCCTCCAGAGCACGGACGAAATCAATGGTAAGATGCTGGAACAAGACATGAGCTGAATTGATAGACAGACTGAATATCTCAGACACTCACTATCGTAGCTAGGAGCATCATCAGAGTTGCCACGGGGAGGATGAATCGTTGCTTGGAAAAATGGATATTCCTTTCACCAAGGGATATTACCACAAGAAGGATAAATAAAGACAGAAAGGCTCCTAGAATCGACCCAAGATATGGTAAAATTTCTTTTGAAGGATCATAGGACAGACCATAGGTGATTTCTTCAAGAAAAAGTGCCAGAAGTTCAGCTTGGTCCAGAGGGATAGTCATGACGGGTTCACAACACTGCTGAGATCGACCATTCGTTTATAAAGCGATGACCAAATATGGTTGAGGAGTCCAGGTCCAGGTCATTCCTCTCATCATTCGGCTGCCGAGGCCCTTTGTGCAGATTGAAGACCAAAATGCCACTCCAGATGCCAGATCGAATACACATTCAATGCATAAACTCTAGTGGACTCACAGAGTAGTCGTACTGAGGAATTCAGTGATTATCCGTGACCTCACTTCCCATACCAAGGAGATCTAAATGCGGTCGTTGACCTGCTGACCTGAAGAACACCGTAGTGGGTATTCGATCCAAGATGTGATAGGCCACGTCTTATCACCAGACCTGTCAGTTCTCCTCCTATATATCCAAAAGGTGAGCCGCAGTCATGCCTGCAGAAGTATCTTGAAGCAGGGCCAATTTGTGAATATCTATTAAAGGAACCGGCGTGAGAAAGAAGTTAGCGGAACCGAAACGAGGTGACCTTCGCCGACTTTTTAAACCTTGTTTGGTGAGATGGTCTGTTCAAGAACACCTACCAAGATTCCACTCGATCAAATTACAAAAATCGCTTGGGTCACAGTCATGGTACACAATACTGCACAACGGAGGTCCTATTGAGAAGGAGCGAATTGATAGCATTAACTATCCAGGGAGTGAGGAAGTTTTTTGAGGTAACAGAAACTGAGTGTGATGAGAGCAACAGAAATTAGAGATCACAGGTGTGTACATGCCAAAGAAGAAAGTACAAGAGGAAAGAGAGTAAGATCACAACATTCATTCTGATGGTTTTCATGCATCAGTGACCCTGCTCACTGATGCGTGCCTCTGTAGTTTAACCCCTAGACTCGCATGTCCCACTGATAGGATGAATACGACGCCTCTCCAGAAAACGTTGAATCCACACCTCGACGCCAGACATGAAGCCAAGGCTGAATGGCTTAATTAATCAAGTGCAACTGCCCTCTCACTCTCCTGTTCCGCTTCAAAGTTCTCCACCAGATCGGGTACGTCGTCGTCGTCATCGTCGTCGGCACCAGCGGGTTTTTGTTGTGTCTGGATAGCCTGGTATGATTCTGCCAACTTGCGCAGTGAGGCAAGAGAATCCGGTCCAAGCTGGTTGAGAATACCAGGGACGAGTTCCGTAAGCTCCTTGACTTGGCCTTGACCGTGGACGACAAACGTATTACCCGAGATCACTGTTTGCACTGTAGGCAGAAAATCAGTATATTCCAGAAGGGCAATTGTGAATCAAGGAAAAGGTTCATGGATAGAACCCAATCTCTCATCCACGAAAGGAGGTGATTGCTCAAGACACAATGCCAGTCAAACTCACCCTTGGGTGCTGTGAAGTGTAAAACGTTTCCATCCTCACGGAACATGTTGACCTCCTCCACACCAGCTATAGGCTGAGCGCCCAGTTTCTTCAAGGCAGCCTGCAGCTTCTTATCATCCTGAGTAGTGGATGGCTTGGGTTTCCGCACGATCTTTCGGCGGACAGTACCCTTGCCACCTGTTCGCGTAATTTAGGCCAAGTTTGAAGCGTACATTTTACCAACAGAGATCGAGGGTGTTTTCGCCAGGATAAATATTTGAAAAAGGTGTTGCAAAACGAGCAAGTTGAGAGATAAATGATCGAAACATAAATTCAAAGAATCAGTTATGCCTAGACGTTTAAACACGAGCAAAAGAAAACATGCCAATTCGATTAGCAGAGCCTCGGGCCTTCAGGTTAGCCAATCTCTCTTGATCCATGATAGCTTCCTAGACGTGATTTAAGTACAGAGCAATTTCTGCCTAAACTGAAGAGATCTACAACGAAATTTAGGGCCAAACAAAGAGGAAGGGCTGGAAAGAGAGACTGGCTGCAAGCTTTGTCGAAGTCGAAGTCGATCGTTGACAAGTCTGCGCAATAAGGTTCAACACAAACACACGTATACAATGCGGAAGCGCTGAGCATCAGCGGACTTACAACACGCCGAGCATCTTGCCGCTCAATCAAATAAAAATTTAAAAATTGAAATTCAGTCAAGCGATTTGAGGTTCTCTATCCCTTCTTCATCTAATCTCATACCCATCCATTCGGTCATCGCAGTGGCTTTGAGCTTCTTCTCATAAAAATCAACAGAAGACTGATTCCACTGGATAAAGCAAGATTCAACGACTCAGAGCTCAGACTTGGAAGTGTCACTGTACCTTCAGGACTGCCCAATCTAACCTCGCACAGCCCTGGTTTTGTGCTCAGCATCGAGTAAAAGTTGAACAACTCCAATCAAAATACCTTTTTTTGGGCTATATCTCCCAATTCGCGGAATAGTGCCTTGCCTACCCCGTAATTCCGGTATTCAGGCTTGACGAATAGATCCTCCAGCTGTGATACTGTGATATCAGTATTGAAGCTCTATTGCAACTGATAGACCAACATAGAGACCCGGTTTGCCAGTCCATGTGGAAAAATTGAAGAAGTAGAGCGCAAGTCCGATTGGGGGTTTGCAACTATCATCGGGATGGGACGGAAGGAAAGCAAGCAGAGCGTGTGCAAAGGGTTCATCTCCGAAGAGGTTTCTATGTAACTGGCCCCAGTCAATCAGCTCTCCACGAGTTCAGCTCATAGTCAGACTTACAAGCTCTGGGGTTGCGTTGACCGAATCTCGAGCCTTCTCATATTCTGCCTATAAGATCGTGTATGGGCAGCAATGAATCTTTAGAGCTCTATAACACACCAGGTCAACAATGAGCTGAAGTATGTCTCCCTATATTCCAGTAACAGTGTATCAGCCTTTTAAGAAACATATGAAAGGATTTGACGTGCAATGTCCTCGGGTGTTGCCCGCCGGATGACAACCTCTTGCTTTCTCTTCACTTCAGAGGTGGACATGAGGAACTGGGGAATACAATGAACAATAAGCCGTAGGTCGAATATAGAAAGAACTACATATATATATGCACATGGTTTTGATAAGTATTCCATGTGGATTTTTATTTTTATGCTGTTTTGATAATGAGGACTTGATTTCCCCCACGCATATTCTCTCCCTAATACTACACTGCCGAGATCTCATTCTCTTGGTCCCTCGGACTTCCACGAACTTGAGTTGACCGTTTGAACATGTATTGAGTACAAGGTGAGAGAGATGAGCATCATGCAACCATTGAGGTGATATATGAGCACAGGTATAATCGCTACAGCACATCTTCTGCCCTCTGACTCGTGAAGCCTTATGATGTCTTGCTCTCGTTTCTACCATTCATTTACTATGGATCCATCTGAGTTTTGATTACTCGTTGTCATTGGAAGCTTGGATCATGCAGCCACCCATACAAACAAAAATAGATTTAACAATGAAATTTTAGCTAATATCAAAGAACCACAGGCGTAACATTGAGAAGGGGGGGTATGATGTGATGCTAGTATATATATACGACAACGATACCATTACCATTAGATGAGCAAAGGCCGTGCAAGAAAAGCTACCCGAGAAGAATAATTCACGACCACAACCCTTTCAACTTTGCCTTGAACATTACTTCATCAACAGAAGCATGTCTAATACCCTCTTTTTCCCCCTCCCTCGCTTTCCATCTCTCAATCAAATTCTTCCCCTCCACAGGCTTGACTTCCCCACTAGCAGTCGCAACCGTAACATGCAACCTATTCTTCGTCTCATCAGGGAGGGCCTCCAAAAATTCTTTCGCAGCCTTCTCCACATCCTCTCTCTCTTTTATACCTTTTGGAATTGTCGAGTGACCAAGACGTACATCCTCAACAGTCAGGACCATCACACGATCATCCCAAACCACAGCTCCAATTTTACAGTCAAATACAGCTGCGTGATTGAACCTGGTTACGGCGGTGGATTTATCCCATATACCCTGCTCTGCAGGAAGCGCTTTTTGATGGACAATCGTAATGTGAGGTTCTTCCGTTACCCTTCTCGCACTCTTCAGTTTCTCGAAAAATGCAGCCCCAGCTATTCTTTCAGGATCCTGTGCACCTGGACCACTAAATAAGCCATCAACAAATTTCCGCACAGGAAAGTCAGGTATGAGTCCAAAATATCTCGGGGGTTTTTGTTGTTGCTTTTGTTGCCTTTTCTGTTCTTTTTCTTCGTTCGCCTTTCCCCGCTCGACGTTCTTCTGAGCTTTATAATTCTCAAGAACATCTTGTGCGACCTCTCTGATCTTTGCGGTGTCTGGTTTCTCCACTCCTTCAAGTGCACCACCTGGCATAACCAGGCTTTTTACGTCAAACAATCCATCTACAACAACAGTGATCATTTCTGCCAATTCAGAGTCCCTAGTCAGTTGGAGATCAATAGAATGGTCGACCTCGGAAGGAATGAGTTCTTCGTAGGTGTTGAGGAACATCCATAGGACTGTTTCGTGATTGGATTTGGTTGAAGTATCGAAAGAGGACGGGGTGAGTGTTTGATGATTCTCGCCACGGGAGATGATGCGCTCAGAGCAAATCTGATGTGTTATTGCGGGCTGAGTCCGAGAGAAAGACCAGTTGAGAGCAATCAAGCGTGCACGAGGTTCAAAGTTGGATGCGAGGTCGTGAAGTTGAGTGCGGTGCTGTTTCAGGTGATTATTCCTGGAATGAGCATCACATGAATGAATGGATGGAGAGGAAATGGGAGACACACTTGTCAGCGATGACTACATCATGTTTTTGTAGTAATTTCTGAACATTTGAAATAAACGCTGGTGCAGACTTCTTGGCCTTCACGTCATCGCTCTGTGTGTGTCCCCATCCAAATAACTTCGCAAGAGCGAGCGCAACAGAAGTTTTACCTACACCATATCATAGTCAAGGAAGAAGAAAATCAGTAATTGGTGTTCATATTCGGAAGCTCATAGTCGAATCTCACCACATCCAGGGATCGCAATAGGTACAATAATGACCTTCGCACCTTGCTCTCCACCGCTCATCCCTCCTTCTCCAGCACTCTCCCCAGCACTCTTTTCAAATGCCTCTATCCCTGATCCGAGTTTCATACTTTTTTCTCCAAACCACGTCAAAAACCTCTCTCGAGTACTAATGATCCCGTGTCCTTTTGTATACTCGTCAAAATCCTTCCTATTTCTCTGAATTTCACCAATGACCCATTTCACATAATGCTTTGTCTCCGGTCTTTTCATCTTCCCTTTTGGCAAATTCGCAGGAGAAAGATGTTGTCCTTTCGAGTGTTGTGTAAGCAACGTTTTCGTCACTTCTCTCCAATCTCGATACATCATATATGGTTCATCAAATTTGACCTTGAAGAAAAATGAAGACCCAGGGGAGTATGGCGGTTTTCTTTTTTCCTCTACCGAGGACTTGGAACCGCAATCGGAAGTGGGGGGAGAGCAAACGTGTGTGCGAACGACGAATCCTTCAACAGGTTCACCTTCCCATTCGCCTACATTCGCGATATGGTCCGTAAATGCTTTGACTTCGGGGATAGAGTTGACAGTGTATGTACGAGTCTTGATGAATCCCCATTCGTCGGCGAAGGCATCTACGATATCGTGTGACATGGTTTGGAAGGCCTTGGTAGAGACATTGAGACCATGCAAATGAAGGCCTGTACGTTCTGGTGGATACGCCAGGACATGTTCTTCGAATGAGTCATCACATAACTGGAACATGAGAAGACGTGAGGAAATACAAGTCAGATTTGTTGAAAAATTGCTGTAAAGGCATATACCTCAGCAATAGCGGTCCAATTTTTATCCCAAAGCCTCTTAGCGAGATCCTTCTCCGTTTTTCCCATCTTCTCCAGATATCTTCTGAGCCACTGTTCACCCGCCTGTGCATGACTCAACGGAACGCTCTGTATGGGACCTAGTGAGTGCTTCGAAGTGATAAGCAATTTCTGAGGCGTCAATGCCGCAATGAAGATGATACATCCGTTAGATTTCAGAGACAGCGTGTAAGGGGGTGTCGTATGCTTTTCTAGGGCCTCCCACTATGCAGAAACAGGTGGGCTGTAAGTCACACGAAGATTAGAAAAGAACACTATACAGTTGTCCAAGGAACTTCTCCAATGTTGAAAAATTTGTCATAGCCCCTCGCCACAATCCTATATTTCCCTTCCCCTTCTGCTTTCGCCCCCAAATTCTCAGAACTTGGCAACTCATCAACGTCGGTCGTGAAGATTCCTCTTGCTAGGGTTGGGAACGGCGATGGTATATCGTAATACTTCCGTTCATTCATCTTCCAACTCCTCACAAGTGTGTCAGGTGCGCCAGGTGCGGAGTATACGGTCGACGAAACGAGTTTCCGTGATTTTTTCGAGAGTGTAAAGAGATCCGAAACAAGCTGAGAGTCTTCAACTGAATATTTTGGAGGTGACATGGTATGAAGATTTGAGGTAATACTAAACGTTTGATAACGTGCAAGGTGTGTGTTTTGTAGATGTACTGTCGACCTGGTGAGCAGCAGCGAACAGAAGGGAGTACGAGACGCAGTACCGGCGATCAAGCGGTAACGGGCATGACAGTGTTTAATGCCCAAGTGGGAGATCATGGCGGTCGTGCTCAGTAAAACCCAACTAGTATGATTATTCATCACTTGCCTACTGTATATATATATGACATTGAAAGATTGGTGCAATGGATTACAGCTGGGTACTGCTGTTGAAAGACACTTAATTAAGGGAAATGTCTTATTCGATGTGAGAACCCTGTTTATTAATCATCATTCTTATATTATATCTACCATGGGATGGAGATCATTGCATCGCTTCTTTCTTTCTTACCACCATCTTATATGGTAGTGCCCGGGAGAATTTCAGCGAATACATTGTCCTCTCTTGACATTAACCCTAATACAATACCAATAGCCAAGAGTCTTCTACAAGAATGGCCATTAACATGGAAGTCGACACTCCAAGAGGTCAGTCTGCTTCTTCCAGTGCTAACAGCTCTAGATCAGCTTCGGTGCTTTCAAATGCATATTCCAAGGCATATGTGGAGTGGGTCCAAGCTCTCGCCAACAGTCCTGCTTGGGCTAACCAGGTTGAAAATGAAAAGTTCCAAACCACTTCCCTCTCTTATGCTACAGCTAAAGAAGGGGAGAACAATTCTACTAACCAGGCACCAAATGTAGACTTGAATCATGCCTCCCTTGAGGCAGTGCTTAACAACTCATGCCCTACACAAGGCCTTGAGCCTTCAGTTCTTCCCTATGTAGCCAACCAACCTGTGGATAGTCAATTATGGGATAGTAACTTTTGTCCTATATTGATCTTTGGCATGAACGAGTACCTGGAAGGTGACACCAGAAATATCATGTGTTCACTCCACAGAATAGCGGCTTTCGTCAGACAACAAAAACTAGAAGACAAAACCACTGAGGATATTTCTCAAATTTCAGAATTTGGATATGCAGCTTGGGACTTTCTCTCATCTATTTATGAATCAGGATGGAACAAATTAGAAGCCAATAAGGATAAGAAATATTTTCGTCAATGTGTTTCCTCTCAGTTTAACAGGAAACCTTTGAATAACTCAAATCTAAGAAAAGAAGACAAAGGAAAAGGTAAACCTGTTAATATTTCTAGGGTCTTTCTGCCAATCCCTTCTAGACCCAGCAAATCTGTCTTGGCAAAATCTAAATTTTATAAAGGAGATCAAATGATGAAACCCAAGTCATATGCTCAGGCCTCAAAAGAAGACATCAATGAGATTATTAAAATCAAAAATTCCCCCAAACTCTCTTCCAACAAGATTTCGGAAATCTACAAGGCTATCAATAACTCAGACAACAAAGGAAAACCTAAGCTTAATATGATGACTAAAGGTTCCTCACAAAAACAGATAATCATTTCTATGGGTTTGAACAATGTTATAAGAGTAATGGCTCAATCTAATATCTATATCACTAACATCAATAGATCACCCAAAGACATCAAATCAGAAGTAGCTGTTGATTTTATTAGATTTGACAATGAAGATATCATTGTTACAACTAACAAAGTTGCAGCAACTTCAGACTTAAACATCATCAAAGACTATATGAAGAACTTGAATAATGTTGATTCAAGTGACATGATGAGCTCTAGGCTTCTACAATCAAAATCATACTTAAAAATCTTGGCTATTCCATACTTTGTAGAAGATACTAATCTTCTTTTGACTCCTGATATTATTGAAAAAGTTTTGGAAACAACTTTTATTTGGGTTGATATTTGGGATTCTCAAAATGATACAAAAGAAAAAATGCTAATCAACAAATGTTTTAACATTGGTTGACACATCACCATGATCAGAGATACTAATATAAACTCTAGTATCCTTTAGTGTAAAAACTGCTGAAGATGGAGATACACTACATTTATATGTTGTATTTATAGATCTAAATGTTAAAAGTGTAATAGACCTCACAAGATCAAATATCATAAAGATATAGCATAGTACTGTAAAGCAAATTTCAAAATCAATCCTCCTAGACTTGAAACTCCCAAAGGCAAATCCTATTTATATAGCTTAAAATGTATCAATTGCAAAGATAATCACCAAGTAGATAGTAATCAATGCCTATTCTAAAGACATAGGTTTAATTATAACTAGCATAATAAGAAATCTCAAGAGCTCTGAGAAATCAGAGCTAACTCGATTTGCTCATCTGTGAGTGGCAACAACCAATGATTATTAAATTCATAAAATTTTGATTAAAAAATGTTTATAAAAACAAACTCCTTACTTGTTATGATGTTGTTATAATTACAAGACCTTAGAATGGGTCAAGTAAAAGAACCTTGTATTAGAGTTAAACATAAGAGAACTTAATAGAGAATTCTGTACAGGATTGTCTACCTTATATACTAAAACTCCATGGTCTGTACTAACTACTTCTAGCCTACCCTAAACAGTCATGTATTTATCTTAAGATCAACATGTGTTAAATATGCTATATAACATTATTCTTCTAAAACCTTCTATGCTTTTCCATGTAACATGTGATTGTGTAACTCCTAGTCATATCATGTGACAGTTTGTGACAGTGCGCCCATGATATCACATTAACCCTAATCTCAAGTCTCCAAAAATAAAAGTAAATGAAATGAAATGAAAATAAAGAATGAAAATAAAATATTTTAAGGTTCACTATCTTGAACTCTAACAAATGCATGTGAGGACTAATATTTTTCTTTTTCTTTTTTGATTTTCTTTTTATTAATGATGAAGAGGCATGTGACTGTGATCACATAACATATCACATGATATGAGGTCATAGGCCTAGAGCAGACTAGAGTAGGCTGAAGTAGTTTAGATAGATGATGTCAAGGAGTATGTTAATTACATGGCTACCTCATAATGTATATATAGTATACTTATGGACAACACATGGACTTTAGGATAGGGTAAATATTAAGTAGCACAAATTATGTGTAACTTATATAAATAGGATAGCAATTCAGCAGAGACTCCTTGTCAAGTTCTCTTGTGATTCCCACATCGATAGCCCACTAAGAACTTTACTTGTTTGTGTGATTATTGGTCTTTGTGACTAGTAGTTACCACAACATTACTGACACTCTTTTAAAAAACTACAAAGATTATGATATTTTATTTATCTAGAAATCTTCATAGTTTATTCTTTGAAGCATTTCTTATATCTCTTCTAAAGAAGGTAAGTATAGAAGCTTCTTATTATTTATCATGAATCTTATTTACACAAAAATCTAATAATGAGAATGAACACTCAAGAGTTCTCACTTATATTAATGTTAAACTTATTAGGTTATGTTTTTTTAAGAAAAAAATATTATTAACTACAAAGACATTAATTTCATTTTTTTTAAAATAACAGTTTTATGTGTTTTCTTATCAACATATACTTAGATAACCATTAATTCACCTTAAAGTATCTTAATGTCATATTTCAAACTCTGAAATATGTCTGAGACATGTCTAACTTCAATTAGACTTAATTATATCAAAAGTCTGTGGTTATTTGGCTTTAATTGAGTCAAAATCTGCAGTCATTTTTATCTGTTTCCATTGTCTAATTATCTCCTTCAAACTCTACAAATTTACTTAGACTTTATGTGGAGTTTTCTCTTCTTCAAATCTGAGCTTCTATTTAGTATTTTATTACTGAAACTTGCTTGGAGATCTATTTTAATTACTTCTTTTGTTATTTTATGTATTTAAGGCTGGTGATCACTTTATAATAGCTAGCCTGATAATTGGCTAAAGTTGACACTAAAAATTGCAATGACTAATAATGTTATAATGTACTTGAACATTAACATTTTTCTTTTTCTTTTATCTATTTTTTCTGATTTAATATTTCTTTTCCTTTGATTTTCTTTTTTCTTTTCTTTTTATTGATGATGAAGAGGCATGTGACTGCAGTCACATGAAATATCACATGATGTGAGGTCATAAGCCTAGACTGGGCAAGAGTAGACTAGAAGGATGATGTCAAGGAGTATGTTAATAGCATGTCTACCTTATAGTATACATATAGTGTATTCATAGATAATGTATGGACTTTAGGGTAGGGTAAATATTAAGTAGTACAGACCATGTGTAAATTATATAAATAATATAGCAATACAGTGGGGACTTCTTGTCAAGTTCTCTTGTGATCCCCACATTGATAGCCTACTAAGAGCTTTACTATCTTATGTGATTAATGGACTTTGTATCTAGTAGTTGCCACAACAAATAAGAAACTATAGAACCTAATAAATTAGGTTAAGAAATACTAGTTACTGGCTACTAAAGTAATCAAGTTTAATAATCATCTATACAACAAATTAGAAGAGTTATAGCAAGCACTCCATCAATCCTATGATATGGCTTAAAATAGGCCTATAAATCTATGTTTATTAGAAGAAATCCTAATATCTTCAAATATGAAATAGCTTTCTTTCTTCAAAGTAGAATTTATTGATGCTATCAGTAAATGTAGTAATTTGTCTACTCCAGGCCCTGACTGTTATAACTCAAAACTCTTAGAGTTGGATTAAAAGTTAACCTTGTATTGGATAACACAAGAGAACTCAATAAAGAGCTCTTTACAAAATAGTCTACCTTATATACTCCTACAGATGGTCCGTGCTAACTACTGTGCATCCTACCCTAAATGACCATATATAAAAGATGAGGCCAATATATGGTTTTCATGTTGTATAATATCATTTTGTTCTAGAACCTTCTACTTCTTTCTCTTAAGTCCCATGATCAATATTGTGACCATATCATTAGATGTGACTGATATGACCAATCACTTCTAATCCTAACCCCAGAGTTTTAAAAATAGAAAAGATGAAAAATAAATTGAAAAGAAAATAAAAATGAGAAAGAAAATAAAAAGACTAAGTCCACTTTCTGTTGTCTTGATACTGACTACATCTCATAGAAATATATGAAAACATTAATCAAAGATGACAAGTGTATTACAAATCTTGTCAATATTGATCTTAGCTATTGGCCATCTTATTTCAAAAGAATCTACTTGTTCTTACAGTAATTATCCCATCAAAATAAGGAGATACATTTTATTCAAGTGTTTGAGATTCATCAAGTGTTAAAACTCTAGAAAAGAATCTATCATGGATATAATTATGTTCTTAAAGTTCAATCCTGAAGCTTTTTGTTTTCAAAATAGTGTTTCAGCTTAGTATTACTTTGTTAGTTTGCTAATTTTTGTTTTTTCTCTCTCTTTTATATAAGTAGTTACTTTGTATAGCTATTATAGTTTATCTTGCATCTCATGTAATAAATAATAAAAGATGGAGATCATTGCTATTGGTTATATTATGATATTCTATGATGATCTATCAGAGAACCATTATTATATAATACTCTGGTTAGGCTTTAAGCCATATATTTTTCAAGATTCAAGTATAATATTTCTATCTAGTAAGATTATATAAGTCTGGTTCTAAATATAGATAATCTAAAATTTAAATTTAGTATACTTCTAAACTGGCTTAAATTTGAATCTTTAGTGTTAGAGTAACTGACAAGGGTTTGATGTTAAGTATAACTCTTACTTTAAGTAGAAGTCTGCAATTTGTTACATAGATGTTATGGAATGCTTTGGACACTAATCTTTTTCTATTTTTCTTGATTTTATATTTCTTTTCTTTTGAATTTCTTTTTCTTTTTCTTTTTTGATAATGAAGAGGCACATGACATTACAGTCACATGACAGGTTACATGATGTGATGTCATAGGCCTAGAACATAGTAGAAGGATCCAGAAGATGATGTCAGGGCACATGTATACAACATGGTGGCCTTGAGTAAAATATAAGACAGACATGAGGATGAAGCATGGACATGAGGGCAGGTTTAATTATTGTTAGCACAGACCACATGTAAAACATATATATAGGACTCTAATTTAGTAGAGACT
>Ga0157368_1000053_pt1 | contig 48539 bp, 55 predicted proteins | sample AttbisABBM3_FD_113146 | JGI IMG/M metagenome (GOLD analysis project Ga0157368, IMG submission 113146) | Fungus gardens microbial communities from leaf cutter ant in Botucatu, State of São Paulo, Brazil - Atta bisphaerica ABBM3 | ecosystem: Host-associated > Fungi > Mycelium > Unclassified ... | reverse complement strand
TCCTACTCCAGCTCTTCGGGTATAACCTTGGATCATGTCATAGGTACATTCGACCGCTACGGGAATAGCGGGGTTCTGCAACGAGATGATTATGAGCGTCAAAATTTGGGGTTGGAACATCAGGCTATGCCGCTATGGGCCTGGCCTTCGGTTTAATGTATGGTATCTTCTAGCAGGCGCATGGTCTATAGGGTCGTCCTTCTCCAAACCGCATTACTGTTGTCATGCACATGGCCAGTTTGGTGGCGGGATTAATTGTCTCTCCAGCCGGCCACAAGGGAGATATTGTCAGTGGTACTAACCACTGCCTGACGTTGTATCACAGGGCGCAATCGTAATCACTAACGCAAAAGTGGCTTGCTTTTTATCCACGCAAAGAAACATTCTAGTCCAAAGGCCATCTGGCTAAATCTGAGTCCTTAAGCTTCTCCTTTTCTGCCTCCAGCATCACTCCCTGCCGGTCCCTCTCCAGGTTTACTAGTCTGGGGGCCCTTATCATCTACCCAGTTCTTTTTCCCTCCATATCTCAGTTTCTCTCCTTCATCCTTTGGTGCATATGGCTGATCACTCTTACTCATGGTTGCGTATTCTGCAGACATTGCACCTGTCCTACTAAATTCCCCAGATGGAGCTTCATACGGTTTTTGTACGTTGTCGTTGAGTTCGTCAATCCTGTGGACTTGCTGGTCTGCAGCCGGCGAGGTGTCTACCTCTTTTGCATAGGTGTCGCTATTATGCTGGACACTACCAGCACTCCCACCTCGGTTAGGCGCCTGGGAAGCAGTGGCTCGTAGGGGTGCCGCAGTGAAGAGAGAGCGACGGGTAATTGCGCCAGTTCTTAATAAGTTGATTAGTGACATCTGGTCTTCTGAGACTTGTCAAATAGTCCAACAAGCGGAGTCCCTTGCATACTCACAGTGCAGTTAACAAGCCAATGGATACGATTCCTCTCAGAACTGCGTACGGGAGCTATTGCGCCTTCGAGGCATATCTTCACACGCAGGGACCATGACGTCATAAGTAACCCGTATTTCGATATACACCCAATTATCAGAAGGAAACGATGTCGAATTTCATAAGTTTCGTCAAACAAAAGGAGGGTAGGACAGGAAATTGGTTAAATTGAAACAAAAGGAACGATATCGTGTCATGTAAAAATCTAATAGAATACAATTGGGGGAGAATAAAGGAGAGATATACCCAGATAACGATAGACACGAGGAAATAATGAAGAAAATTTAAAAAAATAAAATCTCTTCAGAACAAAGGAAATCGCAAAGTGCAAAGCGTGGCATGAGTCAAATTGATTGATTTAGATGGCAATGGCGCTGAATAATGCTGAGTGGTGTGACAAAGGCCAGAAGAGTGGGATGCAGCAAATTTGAGTATGACGGGAAAATACTCTTAATCATCATCCTGCTCGCCGTCCACCTCCTCCTCGAGGATCCTTCTCATGGAATACTGGTCCCCTTTGGAAGGCGAATGTTGTGCCTTCTCGAGACCAGAGCCAGCACCAAGGCTGAATATTGTGAGTTGCCGAGGTGTCAAGATCTCCCTCCTCAGCAAATGTTCTTTCAGTGGTGTTGTAGGTACTGAGGACGACTTGGTACTTGAGGATGATAACGATTCCGGCTTCTCTGGCATGGGGAATTTGTGAGCCTTCCTTCGCGGTGGAAGATTCTCCTTCACAAATTCCCCAATTGATTCCGTGTCAGAAATATCATCGAGCTCTTCATCAATCGGCGCAAGGGTGGCACTCCACACGGACGATAAAGCAGGAGACGTGAGACGTGCAGTCGGGACAAGAATATGAGGGTCTTGATACACTACGAAACCAGGATAGTGTTCTGATTGAGGATCGACAGGAGGAGGCACATCGCGTGGAGCTGATACGAAGTCGAGAATTCGACGAGGTTGTGACCATGAGCCCACCAACGAGGAATGATTGACCGAGCTTTGTGGTTGCATTTGAGACTGAGACGTGTTTCGAGATATTGAGAAACAGTCCTCGTCCATTTCATGATTTCTCGGACACGGCCGCGTCCCAACTTTGACTTCAGGTAAGGTTCCCAACCTCTCCTCGGCAACAACCCGCAGAGGTGTCTTGCTACCAACAGCATTCTTTGGTGTGCCAAAGTCCAACTTTCGTACAGGACTATCCGGACCCATCAAAGCGTCCGTAAATCGCTGATGCTGTAAAGCTTTCGTGGGCTGTCTGTTCTGAGACGATGCGGTGGGAGTGGCTGAAGCTGGAGCTTTCGTAGTTAACAAATAAAAACCTTCTTGGCTGAGTATTCTGCGTTTTGCAGGGCTGTAAAGGACTGGAGTGCCCGGAGAAACTGGGCGCTTTGTGCTTATTCCAAGTTTGGACGAGTTGGGTGGAAGGAGAAACTGCTCCAAGGGCATTTCCTGGAGCGGAGCCCGAGAGCAACAAGACGAGTTTCGTAAAGACTTCGAGGACGAAGAGGAAGGGATCGGAGACATAATTGCGAGGAACAGAAAGGGGAAAGGGGAAAGACCAACTTGATAAGTTGAACAATGGACCCGTTCCCTGCCCCAGCTTTTCTCACGATATCGTGATATCGTGACATAACGCGTTTGATGCATTAAAATATGTCACAATCTACGTGTGTCTGATCCATGCTCTATCCATTCGTATTACTCTACTTTTCGAGTCAGTGGTCCAAACCTCACACTGGCATGATGACATCAAACACGCCTGTGCCAGTAGCATTCGGCCGTCCGAGCACGATATTTCCTGAGGGCGTTGTGAGGTCGTCAAAGTCACCATAAAGCGTCGCGTCCGAGAGAAATGCTGCCGTCGTCTCATAAGAAGCCTTGAGCAGTGGGGATGGGTTATTTGAGATACCCTTCCGATTGAATGGTTTATACCCCCCTTCAAATGTCTGTCCCTAGTCGGTCCCAGTCGAAAGAAGTTCCCTATGTGATGACGTACCATATAGTCTGCAATCAGCTCTAAATGCCTCCTGTCTACTTGAATATTATAAGCTCCGAACACACCGCCCATCTCTCGCAAGATCGCTGCACGAGCCATCTCAACACCATATGTCTTGAGGATGGCATAAATATCGTTCGAATAGATCTCTTCATCCTCAAGGATACTCTCCCCTGAGCTTGTTGCGAACTTCCAGATGCCACGTAAATTTGATCCATTAGTCGTGAGCTAACCACATGAACGAACGGAAGGTTATCAGGAAAGGGACGTGATATTGAAGTGTATGACTGGCCTTGATCTCAGACCCTTTTTTGCTGTCATCCTTGACCTGGAAACACTCTGTTATCCCTGGAATTTCACGGATGACAGTGGCACGGCAAGTTCTCTCCACGATACCAACGAATAAAAGTTTCGGCATGTCGGTAGTGAACTATCAAATCTTCGTCAGCATGCTGTAACACATCAACGGTTTGAAGCCTACTTCTAACTCAAAGTTGCACTGAGATGGCGTGAACGAAAATGATGATGCGTGGAGCAGGTGTTGAATGAATAGGCCGGCCACACGATCGGCTTCCTCCTCCAGCGTGGATTTTCTCTTTTTCTTTTTCTTCTCACCTCCATCCATATCGTCCTCGTCCTCGGTGTAGACAGCTTCGATCTCTGCATCACCGAGTTCGCCTTCACTTTCACCTTCATCTTCGTCACTCTCATACGATGCATTTTGTTTTTTCTGTCTTGCTCTCTTGTCGTCATCCGCATCACCATCACCGACTTCACTCTCCTCATCGTCATCTCTCTTCCTTCTAGGAGCCTCTCCATCGTCATCTACATTGTCGCTAACACTTTCCTTCTCGCTAGTCTTCTTTCCCTTTCCAAGCTCTGCAATTTGACTTCTTAGATCAGCATCTAATCGCTTCATCTCGTTCGCGATTTCCTTCTTGAGCGTAAGAGGGAAGCGAACGGAAAACGCGTTCAGAATCTCCATTGGCTCAATGTCGTATTCCATCGTGTATTCCTCTGGAGGGAAGAAATTAATGTCAATGTTAAAGACCGTACGACGGGCTTCGCCCTCAACCTTGGAAATTTCTCGTACAATCACGTTCTCAACGACTTGAGAGAGGGTGACACGACTTGCGTGTTTGCAGAAAATATCAATATCCTCTTGTGGGGTGCCTTGACGTATTCTCATGGTCATGGAAGGTGTCTTGGGCTTCTCCGATGCTGTCATGACAATTTCTCGAAGACGTGGAATACCAAGAGTAACATTGGCGGCACCGTGTCCTACGGGCAGTCAGAGATTGAGTACATTGATGTCTCTTACAAACATACCAGCGAAGTGAAACGTATTAAGAGTCATCTGAGTCGATGGTTCACCAACACTGTGAGCAGAAGTAAGCAAATACAAGGAAAGAACTGAATGACAACGTACCCTTGTGATGCTAGTAGTCCCACCGCTTCGCCAGGTTCCACCAGACTGCGCATATACTTCACATTCATCACCATCTTGAAATTATGTGCAGACATTTTCTCCTGTCTCCTTTTCAGCATCTCTTCTTCCCCTTTCTTCTCCAATAACTTGCTTGGGTTCGTCTTCAAATAATTGTCTACAGCCAGTGCAAATTGCTCAGACGTTGCACCCAAGAACCTACTAGGGTTATACTTGGTCAGTGCTGGATCATATTTATCTCTCTTTGACGGCAGTCCTTTCTTGGAACGTTCTGCTGATCTCTTAAGAACTCTTTTCATGTATGAAAGCGCCGTAGAGTTATCAACAGCGTCAGCCACACGACCCGGTTGCAAACGCATAATCGATGACTCTTCGTTCTGGGCAATAAAGTCAAACTGGTACAAATGCTTCTGCTTTGTCACGTCAAGTGCGTCTCCTCCATAAGCAAATTGATACACAGAATTATCGCTCCCTCGAACCGTATGGTCGTAATGTACACGAATTCCCTCCAAATGTTTGATAAGACAGCGCTGGAGATAACCCGATCGAGACGTCTTGACGGCAGTGTCAATAAGACCTTCGCGTCCAGCCATGCAGTGGAAGTAAAATTCTTGTGGCTTGATACCAGTCAAGAAGCGACTCGCGACGTAGCCACCCGCAATTGCTTTGGTCTCAAATGGTCGAAACGACGGTAATGTCTTTCCGCTAACCATTACAGGCACGCGACGACCTTCCAATTCCTGTTGACCCAAACCACAAGAAATCTGACGTACATTAACTGCAGAGCCCTTTGCGCCGGACTGGGTCATGGTTTGCATGTGATTGTGGGGAAATTTGCGCAAAAGACCCATCGGTAGACAAGCATCGGAAATGGAGGTGGTGAGTTTGGAGAGCTTGGTTTTGACAGTCATATCAAGGCCAGCCATCTTATTGTCGTCGTGTAATACATCTTGAAGGAGCACCTCCAAATAGGAAGGAATTTCGTTTGCAGGCATGTTCCTAAGGGATGGGAAATTATCGATCGCAGCCTCTGTGCCCCAATTCTTGGCCTTCTCCAGCAGTTCGTCGCGTTTCTGATCTCCTTCTGGGGTTAGAACTAGATCGTCCATTCGACACGTGAAGGCACGATGTTGCAGGAACTTAGTGAACAAACGACTGAGAATACCGAGAAGTTTCCCAGCAATTTCTGCACCATAAAGTTCGTAGACCGAGTGTACAAGACCATAATCGCTAGCACCAAATGCTGCTTTGTCGAGGACACCGCAGAGGAGCTCCCCATCCATGAAGATGACCTTGTCTTCTTTGGAATCCTTTCCCCAGAGAAGGCCCGGCACCTTGGTCTTTGCGTCTAGGTTGAGGCCTTTGAATTGAGGTGGGGTAATGTTCTTGAGAATGGTCGAAATCTAGATACCTTCAACTGGTTGTTGGGGATGAAACCAGGACTGACTCACAATTTGCTTTCCCGTCCACAATGGTTTGGGCTTCCAGATTGTTGGAGGTAGTGTCTCCAGACGTCCAGTGTGACAGTAGTCTTCATCTTCAGGCCGGAGAGCTCCATAAAGTAATTGGAAGTACTCCTCTCGAGATAAGAAGGTATCTTGACTTGTCATCCAAACACCAGCAACGACATGGTCCTGGATCAAACCACGCAGAGGGTTACCAGATGTTGGAACAAGATATTGATTATCTGTGTTAGCGATCATCATGGCTTCGGCTCGGGCCACATGGTTTTCTATAGAGCACAGCACAACATGGTTAGGCTAATTCTTGCTCCAGGATAGGAACACATACGAGGGAAGTGGATGTTCATCTCTAAAGATAGATTAGCACGAGTTCAGATCATCTCAGCGGACAAGCCTACCGTCACCATCAAAATCAGCTTATAGTCAATTAAGAGATGCATCAAGTAAGTCAGTGAACATTAGGGAGCAGCTTACCGTTATAAGAGTTACTGGATAATGTTAGTTGGTCACTCCTCGAGCTCGGTCGATATTCATTGCAACATACCAGTTGGCATAGTGCATGCGGATCGTCTTCTCTCCTTTCAAGACCTTCGCCTTGTGGCACATCATGCTTGGCTTGTGTAATGTCGGTTGGCGGTTGAGGATGAGGATGTCTCCGTCCTTCAAGTGTCGATATACTTTCTTGTTAATCGCAGGTGTACGTGTGTGAAGACCCTTGGGCCCCAAACCTGCACGTTCTCCTTCTTGAGGTGTGAGCAGCTGGTTCGCGATGGCGGTTCGCTGTTCGACAGTAAGTTTATCCTGAGACGAATATTAACATTTGAAATTCCAGTCGAGAAAAATAGATACCAGAAATTGTTGATGGCCATCTTCATACTCAACCATGCTTGCTCCCGGGTAACCGTGTGAACCGGTGATCACTCGTTGGCGCATTTCGTGGAAATTGGCAGGAGTGACAGGCTCAGGGAAGGTGAGTTTCCTCGCGAAGACAGGGGGGATACCAATCTCGTTGGGTTCAATGTTGACGTCCGGCGAAATGACAGAGCGTGCAGCATAGTTGACACGCTTGCCCTATTATGTTGTTGTCGGATTATTCAACTGAAAAGTGAAATCAAACTCACCATCATGTGTTTACGGAAAAGACCCTCCTTCTTCTCGAGGCCCTGCTTCACTCCAGGTGGAGGAAGTTTGCCTTGTCTCACGGGCTGAGGATTCTGGCTGCTGTCAATGAAGCTATTGACATCCACCTGCAGCTGAACAAGAAGCTCGAGAAGCGAGGCTAGGACTTTCCGATGTGCACCCTCATCGCTAGGTTCATCCTTCTTCTGCTGTAGAGTTCGAAATTCGACATGAATGTCTCTCATACGGTATGAGGTACCCAGAATCCGGGATAACAGCTCGTTTTGAGGATGTTCAAATAGAGTTTCACCCATTTTTACTGGTGGCCGGAAACGCGTCGGAGAAACTGCAATAACCTCCATGAAAAACATGTCAGCAGAAGCATAGCTTAGTGCTTCGCGAGAAAGGGGGCCATGACGTCCAAATATAAGGGAACAAGTGACAGCTTCATTGTGGAACAGGCGACGCAAGTGTGCGCGACATTCCTCTGGCGCTACGACCCGTTCGTTACGACCTCTGGCAGTCTTCATCCTGCCATTGGCCGCCCTGGGCAGTTGTCCATCCTTGGCATCCGTGTCAACAATGCTCTTCTCCAGGTGAATGGTCTCAACATCATCACCTTCCTCCTCTTCCTCCTCTTCGCTTTCCTCTGCCTGGAAACCACCCATGTCAACATCGGTATCAGCCGTTGGTCTTGACTGCTGGAGGAGGGTAAAACTTCCAGTCTTCTCCGCCAACAGAACATCAGGGCGCTTTCTCGTGAGCGTGGCCTTTTGTTTCAGAGAGAGGTCGTATTCAATGATCTTAGTGTGACCCTCTTTGCGGTACGTATAACCGACTCTAAGTAAACAGCCATGTCAAAAGCAATAAGAAGAAGAAGAGTACAACGCACGAATTGCAGTCTTCATTCTGGCACTTCTTGAGAATCGTATTCTTGAGAAATTCATTGATCATTTCTTTGCGGGCTTGATACACAAGACCATCCTTGTAATCACTACGCGTACTATTTCTTGCTCGGGACAAGTGAATAGCGACGTAGAGGCTAATTCGTGTCATGAATTCCTGGGGAGTTTCGTCGGGAAGTCCCACGCCTTCTTCCTCGTCTCCTTCGTCCTCTTCAACCTTAGCTTTTGTCTTCCGTCTCCGCACCCGTAGTTGAATATCTTCTACACCCTGCGCTGCTTCCAACAACCCTCGCTCCAATAGCCGAAGTTTTGCCATATATTTGCATAACTAGTGAATGTCAGAGACAAACCTAGAATTCAGGCAGTAACCACTTGCCGTTGTCCGACTCATCTTAAAACGATGGCAGAACATACAACATCCTCGCAAAAGATGATACATGTTTCCCATGAATAATGGATGGAATACTGGCGCAGGAAGCTCAATATGACCATAGTGTCCAGGACAGGTATAATATGTGAGATGGCAAGTTGTGCAACTAATGAACTGGCTGAGCCAATGCTCGAGAAAAGAAATTCACGGACCCACATATCCGAACGATCACTCGGTCCAAGAGCAGGATCATAGAGACCGCCAATACTAGGTCGATTCAAATCATCAAGAAGTACGGGATTAACAATTTGTTTGACGGAAATGCGACGGATATCTTGCGAAGTTAAAAAGGAGAAACCGATGCTAGTGACAGTTGAGGGTAGCGAGTTGGCAATGTTCATTCTGGTCAATTGTCAAGCAACTGATTGAGAGGGTTCAATTTTGTGAAGACACAAAAACAGGCATTGAGATTTGTATTGGCACATCTTTTTGCATGGTCACGTGAGACGAATCGATCTTATAATATTCTATATACCGGAGTACTACTGAATACTCCCAGTTAGCATAATTCATCTGCGGTAATAGGTACTAAGGGAGACGTAGATGTATGTGGTTAGTGTGGTGTCATAGTAGTTTCATATGTAAGGGTATCGACATGGTGTCACTACGGAAAGTAAACTGCTCTCAAACCACTCCACTACGTCTATTCCCTACTGTCCGCTGTTTTCCTGACTTCATCTTCTGCGCTTCGCCCACTAGTTCTGCAATCAGCCCATTATACGTCTCCGAGTCCTGCTGGAGGGCGTCTTTTGTTTGTAGAAGATGTGTTAATAGGCGAGAAGTGTTTTCTGTCTGAGCTTTGATATCAGCAAGATGCCGTTCCAGGACGCCAAGTGGCTGGATATTGAGATTTTCTAGAGGGCTTAAGTCAAAATCATTCGACTGACAACATGGACCTACGCACTCGTATCTAAATGAAGGAGAGAACCAACTTTATCCATGTCAAGGTTGGGTTTGGGGCCAAATTGCGACACTGCAGAGCTCTGTCGGAAGGGAGGCGTTCCCGACCGCGATGGCTGAACGGACACTGAGAGTGAGTTTCGCCCACTGGCAGGGAGTGGTGCAGAACTGGAACGTGTATTGATCTCCAGTGGTGGCAGATGTTTGCTATTTGCTCGAGGTAGAATTTCATCCAAATTAACGGGTATACCAAGAGCAATCAGATGTTGTCGACGTATGCGTGACTGTGTCCAATTTGGCGGCTTGATAGGTGGAGGTGTCTGTAGCAATACTTTGTACATTTCCCGACTGTCGTTATGAAGCATACTTAGCTCGATTGGGCAAGATAAAATACTTACCTTTCCGGTGTCACTAGTATCTGCGCAACTCCCTCTATCTCTCGTATGGGATCGTCTGTTGTTACCTCTGAGATATCCTCATCTGCCCAAAGAGGTTCCAGAATTCTATGTATCTCTGCCTCCAATTCCGATCTTCCTGGTAGTGGATCTAATCTGAGAGATTGCCAGTCTCGTTCAGGTGGGGTTCTCAGAAAAGTCTGATTGTCGAAATTTGGTGTCACAGTCGTGTTCTCTCCAAACTCCTCAAAGTCTCCAAAGTCGTCTTGAGCTTCAACTGCAGAGGTGGGTGCCGTATTGAAGTCCTCAAAATCGTCAAATCCTGGACCATCGGATTCAGGGGGCTGTATTAAGTGTGGTATAGATGTGGGGGTTTTTATTGGAGAGACGCCCTCTGGTGAGGCAATGGTATCCCATACTGACACGCCGAAAGTTAGATCGTCATCCATAGAGATTGTTGAAGAGACTGCCGATGAATACCTTTGGCATTGTTTGCGACATTCATACAGTTGCATCATGTCGTCAGACCATCACTTCTTCTTTGCATCGCTGGACTCAAAACCACCTTCTACCGCCAGGAAAGTTCATATCAGGAGATTGTATGATATCCTGCAACTTTCCATTCAGCGAAATGATTTCGCGAGAGCGAAGCGAGCCTGGGCCATATTAATCCGCTGCAAGGAATTCCGGTGGGTTGAGCACTGGACGATAGGCTTGTACATCCTCAATGAAGGAAAGACAATGACAGAAAACATACTCCAGCGGACAGAATACCTCCGTGCTATGATATCACGAGGCGTAGATAAAGTATCATTATTTTGCTTTTTTTGTCATCAAAGGCCAAATGGATGTCCAGGAAACGATACTCAAGGAACTCGTTCTTCTTTTCATACTATCTGGTCAATATTCACAAGCATTGGATGAACTTGAATTGTAAGTCCTCTCCGAAGGCGGCTATAAGTATCCTCTGATGTTCCTATAGATATCTTCCTTCATTCCCTTACCAAGATAATCCTGTCCTTCATATATATGCTGGACTTTTGTGTCTACACCTTGCACAGAAACCGGACGGTGAATTCACTGAGATTAGTCCCATGTTTGTACCATTTACATCTCTCAGACTCTCAGGCATTAGACAACTCCTATCTACGAGATGCACAATCACACCTCAATCGAGCAAAGTCTATCGATCCGGCTAATGTAGTAGCGGAAGCTTTCCTGAAGAAAGTGGATACATCTCCTGCTTATTTAATTCAACAGTGAAATTCTAACAATCCTTCTTCAGATAAACGGGCTACAGAAACGGACCAGCGAGAATGAAATAGTCGATTCCGAAGACGAAGGCAGGCGAGTTGACAATCTTACCCCCCGACAAAAACGCTTGAGAACATACATTTCACCAACATGAAATGCTGTTATTCTGGATCTGAATCCGAATCCAAGTTTATAGCTGGCATTTCCTCGTCTTCATCTTCGACAAAAGGTACACCGCGTCTAGGTATTGTTGGAACTGAGTTTGAGGGTCCTGGTTGGTGAGCTTTCGGTGACGACTGCGAAATTGGTAATTTAGGAGCTTCCACAACAGATAGTTGATATAGTATTAGTTGCTCTTTGTCCGCCTGTGCTTCTACGGAAGTGGGTTCGGGAGATGATATAGCCTTTTCTTTCTCTTTGGGCTGTGGTTGTAATGCCGATACCAATTCTTGTCGTGTCACAGGTGAGGTAATTTCCAGGGAACTCGAGGCATGGGAAGATGTATGAGTCACGGATTCCCCCAATGGTTGGGGTGTAGAATTATTCATCTCGATATCCAAGTGCTGTATCTCGATTTGGTTTGTATACAATCCAAGAGATTTACGCAGCTCTGCTTCTTGGTCTGACTCTTCACTGAATATAAGGGCGAGATTCTCAGCAAGAGGCGTCGGCCTTATAAGGGGCGGCAAACGAGGATGAAGGAGCAAATCGAGCTGTCGTTGGGGTTCCTACATAGAATCTCAATCCTTAATTGCTCAGACGAATCAACTATAAAACTTACGACGTTACAGCCACGACAGATTGTCATAACAATTAAGGGAAGGCTCTTTGATAATGTACTTGATGTGCCGGATGCAACCTCAGCAATGATCTTGTGTAGCTTGTTGATCACCTGCAGATAGAGACAAGGGTCGGGTGACAAACTTGCTGGAGGCATGCGGGTAATTTCAAACAGCACCGCAAGCACTACTCGAACTGATATAGATTGGATTGCAGCCGAGAGATTGGGATCTCGCAACAGGAATCTGACCACTAGAGCATTTCGTCAGATTAGGATAATTAAGGGGATAAATCGATTGCCTTCCAATGCGGTCAGAACTATCTTCCCATCCATACCTGTCGGGCATATTACAACTCTTGCCGAAGAGAAAATTTCGTCTCCTTCGAAATTCTGCGTTTTCTTTTTACCTTTCCTCCCCTTAACAGGTGCCGAGCTATTGGATCCAGTGTCTGAGTTGTTCACAGAACCAGATAGTACTCTTGAGATGGAAGGGATGGTGGCCTTCATTAGACGTGTGGAGATCAGGGGCGAGTGGGACGAGATCCGGCATTTGAGAAGTGCCTCAAGCGTATAGAGTAGGACACGACGGTGTTCACTACTGTATCAACCTTATCAACGAGCAGATTAATACCCAACGTACCATGACTTACGTTAAACTCTGCTGCTCAAGGATATCGGCAAGAGCTATCAAAACTTGCGTAATGTGTGGACCAAGATGACAGTCGACTCTTGAAAAGGTTCAGCGGCTATTGAGGTTTGGAAGAGAACAGGACAAACCTTTCTGCAAGAGAGATCATCAGAGAACAACCAAGAATCTGAATCCTTGGGATGACAGAGAGTTCGAGTGTATGAATAGTTGGGTCGAGGAAACCATCCTTCTGACCATAAATATGAGTGGTCGGTATCAAAATCGGTGGATGGCAAAGACGCTGACCTTGGGATTGTCTGTGATCCTGAGAAGTTGCAGTGCGAATCGTACAATGGTTCCGAGAGGTAGTTGAACCGGTCGATATACGGTGGCACTGTATTGAATGTGAGATTGCAAGGTATGCGTAATTAGGCCGACTCTACCCCATTAAATCATCAAATATGGTGATAGCACAGTTAAGCCTGTCGAGCTGGAGTGGGATGAATGTGACTGGATCTTCATTAGGTGGGACAGATACATTGACAAGTGCTGTCGATACATTGTCAGAAGCATTATATGATTTTGCGAAGGATTTCAACATGCCTTGCGTAGCAAAGGTTGTTCGGAGTGACCAGAATGCATTCATACCAAAAGCCAGAGTTTCATCGAGAGTCTTCCGCCATAAACTGGAAGCTCCTACTTTGCCTCCTGTGACATGTATCACGGAATATAAACGTGATGCTGCATCTAATAGGTCGCGCGACACTGGAGCGTAAGGATTTCCATCGAGAAAACGTAAAGCCAAGCTGGAAAGTGCAGGGTAAGATGGCTTATGTAGTGTTGGATAGATGGTGACGAGGTTGACTAGGGTCGTCAATGCTACGACCTACAAATTATTGGTGTAGCATAATTTGAGAAAGAAAGAAATATTGCACACCTTAAGCTCTGTGTCTCCGGTCTGTTCAACCAGGGACACCAATGAGGCGAGGAGTTTAGGAATGGCTAAAGTAGCAACTTGGCGCCGAAATTCTGAGAATTCATGGGTATGTGTAAATATTGTTTTTAGTAGGCGGATCGCAGCTTTTAACACAGCAGGAGAATCTTTTTTCTTGTATAGAGCAATGAGGGAGACTGAGTATTAATCCTAATCGAACAGACGGACTGATATTAAGAGAAGAGCTATTCCAGCCCAGGATTGTCCGTATTCTAGGAGCAGTCCTTGAGACAATAGTACAGTCTTCTGTGCAAGAACCAGTCCAACCCAGCGTCCACCTGTATCTTTTGAATGTAGCAAAGATTGAACTCGAGCGATCCATTTCGGTAAATGGGATGAAGATGCGAGATTTTCAGATGTCAGCGAGTTCAAGACAAATGGGAGGTGAAGAAGCGCAGAGACATCCGACGCAAGATGTATATTCAGGAAAGTCTTGAGAGGATGGTGATCACTCATTGGCAGTTCGTAGAAATTCATCGACATTTTTCTAGAGAACAGGGTTATTGACACTTGATGATAATATCTACAAATAGAGATCGGCTCATCAAGGTGTACCCCAGTGACCTACTGTATCTCAGCCAGCTCATCCACAGGACCTACAGATACTCACTAGGATATGGCATCACCCTCGTTTTCCGCTCATGACATTGGAGAACACCTGCAGTTGTCAGCATTCAAGGTACATTAGCAGACCTCATGTCCTTGAGACCGACCCAGCACGTTCACTAGGGCAAATTTGACAGCACAAAGTTCATTTCCTCAATATCAGAAAAGCTTATTACTCAATCCAAGGCGGACAATGGGCGTGCGTGCCAAGCGATTTGAGGTTCTGAGCTGATCCTGACTGTTGGTCGTGTCGTCAGCATTTGATCCCAAGCCATTCCTCCAGACATTTGAAGTCGCTGTTGACAAGTTAATTGCGTTGCGGAAGGAGATCCAGGAAAAGACGGAACAGATGGAAAAAAGTGTGAGGGTGGGAGAGAGAGAATACTCCAAAAAGATGACAGACCTGAATCGGAATTTCGACGTGCGTTGATCACTCGCTAGACTAACTATACTCCGCTTATGTAGTGTCATGCTTAGGCTGTGGGGAACACTTTCTCTGGGATGGAAGGCCGAATGAATGATGTCGTCAGTACTGCTGTTCGGATAGGTTAGTGCATTTGCTGGATTAGCTATCAATTGAACGAGTTTGATTACAGGTGATCAGCTTGAGACCGTTCACGTTGAACGACAGAGAGCACAAGCGGCGTACGACTTGATAGACTACTATAATCAGTTCAGCAAAGGAGAAACAAACCGCTTAGATGCTCTGCGAAAAGAAGGTCGTGCGGGACGTCGACAAGTGGCTATTATTCTTCGTCGATTGAATATAGTGGCAAAGGAGGTTGATCTACCATCCGCCGAAAAGGTGCGAAGAGTGTATTTGACTCATCTTGCTGCTGAAATGAAGTGTTCTCTCAGACTAGGGAAAACATCGATAAATATTGCGAGAAGTTTGAGAAGGAAATGTTAAATCTCTTCGATCGTTGCTATCGTAAAGGCGATCCAAAAATGATGCATGTATGTCACTTATATTTGAGAATACAGTCACCATCTCACATTTGTGTGACCTCTCAGCACTGTGCTCAAACGCTGCTTGAGTTCAATGGGGGAACTTCATGCGTCCAGGTCTACGTGAACCAACATGACTTTTTCATCAACTCAGATCAGAAAGCTAAACCTTCCGAAAATGTTGGGCTGTGAGTTACTCTTTCTTACAATCCCTTGGACAATTACCGAGCAGTTCATAGGTGGAGATCAATAGCTGATCCTGATGTCGGTCCTCCCAAGAGTGAACTTGGGCTGGCTGAACTGTTTGAGGAAATTAGAATGACTGTGGACCAGGAGGCGCAGATTGTGAAGGCTGTTTTCCCCAACCCTCCGATGGTCATGCAAGTTTTTCTTCAGCGTGTGTTCGCTCAATCAGTAAAAGATATTCCTCATAACTCTGGAATTAGTTCTTATTATTTGTCCCACCAGATACAACAATACATGGAACAACTCTTGCACCGAGGATCTGAGATATCTGAATTAGCCTATCTCCGTGTGCTCCAGATGGTGCACATCCAGACATCATCTCTGGTGGATGATTTAAAGAGCCATGAACTTCCACATGTATCACCTCGCACACCTTATGAAGCCACTGAATTTCGACGATCATTGATGGCCGCAGCTCCTATTGCTGGGCATGCCACTACCATGAGTATAAGCGCAATGCTGGAGACTGCGATGGAGGAACTTTTTGTCCCGTACACGGAGGGTCAACGCTATATGGAACGTGAAATCAAAAGCTTAGGAGCACTATGCGCCAATCTACTAGCTTCATTTTCACGGTATCATGTATGTTTCAATATTTCACCTTCAATATACCATCTTACTCCTTGGTAGAAAACCTCAAAAGCGAAATCATCAGTGTTCGATCGTGTTGTCAATCAGATCAATGCCTCAAGCGTAGGCACAACGACATCAGCCCAGGCTGCCGCAGCCCTTATGAGGTTTGGTGGCATGACAGCAGAACGTAAACCAGATCACTTCACAGAAGATTCTGTGAGGGAAGAGGATGGTTTTTTGTCAGTAGAGACAGCAGAAAAGATTCTGAAATGGCATGCCGAGGCTACAGGACGATGTGTGGAGCTCAGTCCATCTGGTGACGTGTAAGTATATCTGAAATTATATTTGTTTGCAATACTTGACCGGATCTAGCCCTAAACATATATTCTCCTTGTTGCGTGTGCTGGCTGACGCAATTGCGGCATCTTACATAGATGAAGCCATTGAAACGTAAGCTTTGCCATCAGCTAAGGTATCCTATTTCTCATTTTATGCAGAGCTCAAGCCCGATTAGATGCCGCAGATACTAAAGCTGAACCCTCCTTTCAAGCACTAACAGTTGTTCGATTAATTGATCTCATATGTCACCTCTGGCAGCAGTACATCAATACCGTCGTATTGCCTCTAGCCAGCTCCTCGGTGACATTACGGAGAGAGATGGTGGTATTCAATAACCAGACTATCGGCAGGATAGAAAGTGGTGCCAACAGTCTACTTCAACGTGTTGCTGATTGTATGTCTCTCCCTCTGAGTTTCGACTATTATCTCAACCGGATCGTAGCTGTTATTTCTTGGCTGTCGCTACAACTTGGGAAACAGAAGAAGGACTTCAAACCTCGGAATGATGATATCTCGTTTGCTCGTGTCAACACTGAACCCTGTGTTACTTGTTGTGACATGCTCGAAAAAGTTCGAGATGCTGCTCGACAAAATCTGAGTGGAAAAAATCTTGAAGTGTTCCTAACCGAGATTGGTGTAGCATTCCACAGCCTTCTGCTCGAACACCTGCGGAAGTTCCCTGTCAGTGCAACAGGTGGTCTCATGCTTGCAAAGTAAGTCCATGAAAATCGCGCTCGTTGACCCAATGAGCAGCGTTCCCATATTTTTTAAATAGAGACATCAAATCGTATCAAGACACAATAAGCACTCTCGGGATACTTGCTTTAGATGATCGTTTCGAGTTTATTAAACAGCTTGGAAATGTGTTCCTTGTGCGACCAGAAATACTCAAGTCATATATTACAGAGAACTCTCTTGGGCGCATCGATGTATCACTCTTGAAACCCTACCTCACATTGCGCAGCGATTGGGGGCAGTTCGAGAAAGGATTTAATGATGCCGGTGATGAAGTATCAGACAGTTTTGGTACTAGTGGCATTAAAGATCGGTTTGGTAGACTGAGTGTGATGATGAGGGATCTGGAAGGATCAAAAGTCGTGGATGGCCTGAGTTCCTTTACTATGCCTACCATGCCAACGATACCCACGAGCTTTGCTGGCGCCTTTTCAATACCCGCACGGTCATCTAGTGGTGGTGTTTAATGTGGTCCAAGATGCTCGAGTGTACACTACTATTTTCTTGTAATTATTGATCCTTGCCAGTCTCACTCGCCTCGGAAAACCGGTCTGCGTTTTTCTTTGAATGCGGTTAAGGCTTCTTGGCGATCCTTTGTTGGCAATAAAGTTTCATATGACGCCCGTTCGAAGTCCAAGCCGGTCTCAAGTGCGAGATCTTTGGAACGATTGACCGCGGATTTTGCTGCTCTCAATGCTAAGGGTGCTGAGAATCATTGTTAGTCTCTGGTCGTAAGCTATAAGCCAGTAGATAGCACACCATTCCTGGCGATAGAATCTGCTAGAGTAAGTGCTCTGTCGAAGGCAGTTGTACTGGGATCGGATAAATAGTTAACGAGACCTGAAGAACAAGTACGGAGGCATGGCTCAGCTCATTATCTTGGCACTGGAAAGACCATTACCCCAGTCGAATGCTTCTTGCGCATTGAGGGAGCGTGCAGTGAAGATTAGGTCTTTAGCTCGAGCCAGACCAAGCACCCGTGTTGCCCGCTGTGTGCCACCGGCACCAGGAATGATGCCGAGGGCTGTTTCCGGGAGACCAATCCTGGTAACTTCACATCCTGATTAACAATAAGCGATCGTTGAGCGCAATAGAAGTTGTACACCATCAACCGAGACAACCTACCGGCAACGCGAAGATCACAAGCGAGGCTCAACTCTAAACCACCGCCTAACGCTGGGCCATCGATTGCCGCTATTGTTGGCATTGGGAGTGCCTCGAGTTTGCCGAGTGCGCTTCGGAGTCCCGTTAAGAACTTATTTACTTCGAGCTGGTCCATATTTCGTCTCTCTGCAAGATCTGCACCTGCACAAAAGGATCCGACTGTCGTAGACTTGAGGATGAGGGCGCGTATACTAAATATGCAACTCAGACAATCGGAAGTACAGCGCAGCAAGAATGAACCTCTTGTCAAAATGGGCTTCTTCCAGACACTCTGTGAGTTGCTGTGAAGGAGATAAATACTCTCTATATGTATATGCTGGTTCTAAGGCAAGTAAGCACCTTGAGGAGATTGATGGAGATTGCATTTTTGGCCTGTGGTCTGTTGAGGGCGAGCGAAACGATCCCAGGGTGCTCTGGGACTGGCTCAAGAAAGGCGTCTTGTGACGCCGTAGAGAACAACCTACAAGAGACTCTGACCAGATGGGCTGAGGTTTGGTATGGGCGAATGAGATTGAACCGCAGCATACTGATTGTGATCTAAACAGGACTAACTTAGGTTGGAACAGGAGCTGCGTGGGCAATTGGATTGAAAAGGTTATTAGTAACCGCCACGTACATGCTCGACGAATCAAGAAATTGGTTTGCTCCGGCCTTCTTAATACAAACGAGCTGTTGGAGCTGCTAGGCAAGTACCATTGATTAAACGGAGTTGCCGTCGGTACGTTCCGTCGTGAAACAGAGCTGTGCTTGGGGAAGAGGCAGTGTGGTACCAGACTGTTCATTGATTCCAGTTGGCCCTCAAGTACATATTCATTGCTCGTGAGAACAGCACTCTTCTCTCTCAGCCTCGATCTCGCTCAGAATGTTACAGTCGTTACCCACGATTCTGTGGGACAGGACGGTGAGCTAACAATTCTCCTTTTCTTATGACGCTTCCTCTCACATATCATCCACAGGCAGATTGGAACGCGGAGTTTCTGGATTTTCTCAGTATCGCTGTCCTATGCTGTGTCATTGCCGTTTCAATTCTTGGTGATCTATTTGTTGTTCTACCCATTCCCAAGATACTACGGAATTTCTATGAGTGGTTGATGTCGCCATTTCGAAGCTTTCTCGCCCTCCAGGACTTGGGTGAAACTCCTGGACCTACACTCGACGTATCATCCTCGAAAATGCTGGTCCTGATGGCGTTCTCATGCCTCCTCTCGTTGTCTAGCTTCGTCTCTCTAATTTTGCGGCTTCTTCTGGGCGACTGGAGTTCGGCGCTCAGAGCTAGTTTTCTTTGTTTTACTTGGGTCAGTGCTGAATAACGAATAACGCATCATTTCAAAATTTGGTGTAAGCTGATCATGCATGAAGTGTTACATTTCTTTCAGGGTCTGCCTTAAAACCTGCAAAACGCCGCCATATTGCTTCGTCATCTTTGCATCTGTATATGCGCTTCAATTGAGCATTGGTATCGGTTTCACTGTGCTTTCCGGTAAAGTTAAGTGGTCTGACCTCGAGTGGTCAATCTTAAATCTCCTCTTTGTCGGAGCTTTTATCTATATTGCCGGGACACTTCCACTCACGACTTCACTTCCATGTCAAAATGTGGCAGGACCTCACGACGTACGTCCTCTTCAAAATTGATTACTGCGGTTCTTGTATCTGCTTCTTAGGTCCCGTCACACTTGCTTTCCAATCCTGAGGATAATGTTACGTTGTGGTCTTGGGGCACCTTCAAGTTCGTTGAACCCCTCATGATACTGGCCACGAGGAGGACACTCGGGGAGACAGATGTTTGGAGTTTGTCTCCGTACTTCCGCCATCGTAATTTATTCAATAAGCGTTTGGAATACCAGTCTCAGTGTGTAAAAGTCCAGATTGATGATTTCGCGTTTCTCACACGACAGACAGATATCCTACTCACTCGCTTCTGCGTTTCCTAATCGTATCTAATGCCCTCGATCTGTTTTTAGATTTGGTTTTGGAGTTTTGGAGTGCCGTCGTCGGTAGGTCTCGGTCATAATTCCAGTTTTCATCTACTCACTATCGATAGGTTTTGTCCCACCTTATGCATTGAAGGAGATACTGGCTGCACTGGCGCACGATACCCCCGCAATGCGACAGAAGGCCTATATATGGGCAGTCACTGCCTTTCTTGCCAATCTATCCTTCGCGCAGGTTGACCTTTTCCAAGCATGGCACACAAGGCGGTGTTACGAACGCACTCGGGGACAACTTTTCTGTGCCATTCATTACAAGGCCCTCAGGAGACGGGAAGTAAGCGGAAACCCTAGCAGCAATGAAGCGAACTCCAAACTTGGAAGAGTTGTCAATATCATACGGTATGTCGCACTTCAAAGAGAGCTGAACTTCAAATTTAGCGATCATCAGTGGTGATTCATATGCTGTTTCCCAACGGTTCTGGGAGTTTTCTGGGGTTTGCACGGCTCCGGTTCGCCTTGTGATTGCGTTAATATTCCTTTACAAGTTCGTTGCTCTTTCTCCTGTTAGCTCGGGCTGTATCAATTATACCCCAATCAATTAGAGTTCTGGGCTGGAGTTCTCTAGCTAGTGTAGTGATCGTGTTGATCGCATGGTTGCTCAACTATCCACTGATACAGGTGAACATTTCGGTAAGCATATAATCCTGAAGCAAGTTTAATTTACTCATGATGGCGCAAGATCGCAAGGTCAATGCTCAAGGCTATGGATCAACGTCTCAATACTGTCAACGAGCTCCTGCAAAATATACGTTTCCTCAAATTTTATGGGTGGGGTAGGCGCCTGACCTTGTATATTGCTTGGTTCTACTGTTGATCTGCCCCCTATACTAGAAAACTATTGGTCTTCCCGAGCGCAAGGTGCTCGAAGTGATGAATTGCGCTGGAGGATTCGCGCCTACGTTATAGAAGCGATTATGGGGTTCATTTGGTAAGATATCTTCCCCACACACAGAAACCAGCTAGAGCAGCGCCCCATAGGATTTGGATTCCTTCTGCCACCGCAATCGTTGCTTTCCTATGCTATACGCTTATTGAAGGGCAGAAACTGACAGTGTCCAAGGCTTTCACTGCCCTTGCACTTTTCTCCTATCTGCAGGGACCAATGGCTACTTTGCCAGGCCAAATTCAGGCCCTCTTGACAGGTATAGAGCCGGTGGTACTACCTGAAATTCTGTTCATGCAATTTTACAGCCCACGTATCTATAAAGCGAATTGAGGCCTTCCTCTCAGAAGGAGAAGTTCCAGACTGGGCCTCTACTCTCACTTGTAGCAATAGTTGTCAACAGAGGAAGGATATCGGATTCGTCAACGCTACCTTCGAGTGGGATGACTGCTCAGGGGATCCTGTACCTTCGCGCTTTCGCCTTGGTCCCCTTAATTTCATCTTTCCATCCGGGCAGCTAACGTTGATCAGGGGTTCGACAGGGTCCGGGAAGACCGCTCTACTCTCGGCTCTACTCGGAGGTAATAATGTCATTTTCCCCAAGTTCAATACATCATTGAGCCCGAGCAGAGATGCACTGCTTGTCTGGGTCCGTTCACGTCAATAAAACACAGCACAGACTTGCTTACTGTGGTCAAAACTCATGTGAGCTTGTTCGGTGGTCGTCTAGAACTAACTAATTCAACGGCTAAGTAGGGCTAGAGCACGCGACCGTTCGGGATAATATTGTCTTTGGCTCTGCTTGTGGCTACAATAAATCCAGATACGATGAGGTTGTTGAGGCTTGTGCTCTTATCCCGGATCTGAAAGTTCTTCCTGCAGGCGATCTCACTGGTGTGTGAAGACAACTTGATTACATCCAACCGTTGTCTCAGACCAATTGATAGAAATCGGTGAGAAAGGTATCACCCTATCTGGTGGGCAACGTGCGCGGATCGCCTTGGCCCGTGCAATGTACTCCCAAGCACAGGTACATTTCTACTCTTTTCTTACCCTATCTAACCACGAAATCGATGATTTTCAAGTGTATACTCCTCGATGATCCGTGAGTGGCCCATGGCATTCCATTCGGATACTGCCTCACTGCGAGAGGAAGCTTGGCAGCCATCGACATGCACACTGCCCAGCACATTGTGAGGTCTTGCTTCACTGGAAGCCTTGCTGAGAACCGGACAATCATACTAGTCACCCATCACATTTCCCTTTGCCTGGATATTGCATCCTACGTGGTAGAACTTGATGCAGGTCGGGTGTTGTACCATGGTGCCAAATCAGAGCTTATCCGGGAGGGTATTCTTGATGAGGTTATCGAATCCGAGGACCAACCAGGCGTCGAAGCTGAAGATAGTCCTACTATTCGTGAGCCCGAGCTAAGCACCGATTTCAACGACAGTGAAACGGCTACTCGAACTTACTCTCCTGGCCCGGATTCGGACTTGGCTGATGGTAAACTGATCGAGGCGGAGGCTCGCGCCGAAGGTCGTGTCTCTGTGCGGACCTACTTAACCTATATTTATGCTGCGGGTGTCTGGTGCTGGATTTCGACGTTCATTATTATGCTACTGATAAGGCTCATTGGTATTGGTAACCAGGTTAGTGTGAAACCCCAGCAAATTCCTGCATTCGCTAACAAATGTCCTTGAGCTAATAGATATTCCTCGCCAAATGGGGTGAGGCATATGAGGAAAACCCCTTATTGTTGCACGTTTCCGTCTACCCTGCCATGATTCTTCGATTGCCTTCACGTCCTTGGGAAATTTTACCCTCTCCGGACGTTGATGTAGTGCCGTGGTTGATGACATATCTCTGGATCTCAACCGCCGGCGCCATTTCGATATTATTGAACATAACTCTGGGATACTACGCTAGCCTCAAAGCTGCGCGGTCATTATTTTCATCACTACTTTTTAGGATCACCTGTGCCCCATCCCGTTTCTTCGACACCACTCCCATAGGTCGCATTCTCAATCGCTTCACTTCCGATGTTGGCACGATAGACAGTGCTTTACAGAATTCGGCAAAAGCTTGTATTTCGGGTATCATGGATTTCACATCTTCATTCATCACCATTCTTTTGGTCGTGCCTGACTTCGCACCATTTGCTCTCTTTATCGCCTTGCTTTACATACGACTTGCGCCTCCTTATATCAAGACTTCGCGGGACCTGAGAAGGCTCGAGTCAATTGCATTATCTCCCGCGTTCTCAGGTTTTGACGAGCTTTTGCAAGGAATTACGCATGTTCGAGCTTTCGGTATGGAGCAGAGATACCAAGATCGTTTCTATCAAAAGGTATTCCGTCCTGAAGTTAAACGAGATTCGTTAACTTGGCGTGATCATTCAGGTTGATCATTTTCAGACTTTTGATCATGTTTATGTACGTAGCATCCAAAATGCGAAAGCCATTCTCACACCTAGGCAACTGTAGTGGCTTGTCAATGGCTGGCTGCGCTGGCGCTATGATTGTGAGTGCTTGTACGCCTTGTTTTCACCGATTTTAACATTTTATAGGCTTGGGCTCTATGGTTGTATTCATAGCCACACTTTTTGCACTGCATTCAGGGATTACAGATGGTTTTACTGCCGTCGTCATTAGCCAAGCTGGTGCATTTGCTGAAGCTAATCGCCAATTAGTCAGGTAGGTTGGTCCTTTATAGGCTCTATGTCTTCTGAGCCGTCAATTTAGGGTCGCTGCACAACTGGAGTTGGACTTCAACAGCGTGGAGCGAGTGATGGAATATCTTGACATTCCTCAGGAAGCCCCGCCGATCATCAAGGAATTTCGCCCCCCTGCATATTGGCCTTCCTCATCTGGAGAGCTCGTTGTTGATGATTTATCGGTCCAATATGCACCTCACCTGCCACCTGCTCTCAAGAATGTGAGCTTCACTGTCAGACCATCTGAGAAAATCGGAGTAGTGAGTGATCTCGTCCCATGTACTGCTGTCATAATCGGAGGTTGATTGCCACATTCTAGATTGGAAGGACCGGATCGGGTGAGTTTCTAAAAGGAGATGACCATCGGCCTCTTCATTGGTTTCTCTCAGGGAAATCAACATTAGCTCTATCCTTCCTAAGAATGGTTGAAGCGAGTGGGGGTAGAATTATGTATGGTTATGTAAAGCATGACGAGACATTTGTACTAACTTCCCAACAGAATTGATGGAATCGACATCTCAAAAATTGGTTTGGAGGATCTCAGAACCAGAGTGGTCAGTGCAACCAAAACTGGCGTACTGTGACACCTAAGCTTGGTGATTTCTAGACCATCATCAGCCAGGATGTTTCAATCTTTTCCGGGACCCTCAAGAGCAACCTCGATCCCTTGGACCAAAATACGCCAGAGGAATGCTTCAAAGTCCTGGAGCGTTGTCATTTGCCTTCTGCCTTTCATTTCACCCCGAGTGCTGAAGAGCCAACGATTCTTGATATGTATATCAGCCCTGGGTCGTTGAGTGCAGGTGAGAAGCAACTCGTCGCACTCGCGAGGGCCGTAATGCGCAGAACAAACATCGTCATCATGGACGAAGCGACTTCCCAGATTGATACACGTTTGGATGATCAAGTGCGTAAATTTCATCCGCCCACTGCCTCAATTTTTTATCGTGTGTAGATCCAACATACTATGCGCGATGAGCTCGTCTGCGCAATAGTCATAACCATTGCTCATCGCTTGAAGACTATTATTGATTACGATCGTATTCTGGTCCTAGACAACGGGAAGATTGCTGAGCTTGACTCACCTAAGCGTCTCTTACAAGACAAACAAGGTAAATTTAGGCAGCTTTGCCAGCAAAGCACAGATTGGCCATTATTTTCGTCTTTCCTTCACGAATGGGAAGCTGGCGAACAATCTTAGTCTCTTTTACCGATTTTTTTCTTTTCCCGCCTCTGTTCATCCCGCCTGCTGATCGAGAAGGATCATGAGCCTTTTAACTTACCCTTTTAACTTACCCTACATGTCCTGAAACTCGGCAATTTTTCTGCATTGAAAGATGTTTTCTTTGTGACCAAACGTGATAATAATAACTTCTTGCGAGTTTCATTCATTATCGCCTGCAGCGCGCATCAAAATTAGAACAAAACGATTGTGCTATTTCTCACATGTTTTGGAGTTGGTATGCTCTTCCTCTGCAATGTGCTAACTCAAGTTGCAGCAACACTAGCTCCAAGTTGGCTAGAATGGAGAGTAGGAGCCACCAGACCCTGGCATGGAGTCTGGCACAAAACTTCTAGTCATTGGGCCATCTGGAAGAATGTCTCCTCCTCTAAGCCTTTGTGTGACTCAACCTCTAAGATCGCCATACTTGCAGTCTACTTGCAGTCTGAGGTGTCATACGTCTCAAGGAATTGGAGAAATGAGAAATCGAGGAATTCTTGCTATCTAATCTTGTCAAGTTTGTTTGTGCTTGATGCCGGACGCGGACAACTTTTTTGAGAGAATTCCTCCCAGAAGTGAACACATACAACTATAACACACTCATAGCAACCCAAATAATTTAATGGAAGACCTCATCATCCTGACCCGGTTGCGCTGATCGATGCATACCCAACCTGCCATCCGAATGCACAGGGCGTCGTGCTATGGGAGGCGAATGTAATCTGAAATTTGTGTTAGATGCATGGGCTGGAATTTGAAGCTCTTGGATATCTGTAATGGTTGAACGTAAGAGTCCTGGTGAGTGAGGGAGATTAGGTGTGCGTGGAGGTGCAAGGGGCATGCGTGGAGAAATCGGAGGGGAGAACTGAGTCGATAGCGGTTGCGAGAGAGATGCAATTATTCCATTGCCATCTTGGTGAGATTTGCTTTTAGAGGACAGGAGAGAGGAAAAAATAGAACGGAATAGGGAGATGCGAGTAGATGGCGAGGGAGAAGAGAGCAAAGACGTAGCAGATGATCCTGCATGAAACAAGGGTGTGATTCAGAAGAGTTTAATGACTGACTGTACGAAAAAAAAATACGCACCTGACGACACTGGTAGTGCGTTGTCATTTGCACTCAGGCTGAGGAAAAGAAACAAGGGTGCCAGCCAAACACAAATGCCGAAGAATGAAGCAATTTCAATGAATCCTGGTGCCGTGGACCCATCCCCAAGATGACCTCTAGAATATCTTGCTTGATGTGTGGAATGCGAGAAATGGAAAAACCATGTGAAGTGATCTGCAATAACCAATACACAGGAAGCAAGAAAGGCTGGCGAAGAGAGTGATATAAGTGGCCAAGTGTGTGAGAAATTCTGGAGGTAGACAATGTGGCAGATGATGGAGAAGATAGTCTGGAGAAATGGGAGCGAGTCCGTGAAGTATAAGATAACGTGGAGGAGTATCACAGTCTAGTTGCATCATTGTTAAAAGATGGATTGTCAAAAGGTGTATGAATATGACATACATAGATCCCTCTCTGACCAATTTGCTTAGCAGGTCTGCTGTGTTCTTCAATCAACTCCGATACATACAGTAGTCCACTCGCTGGAAGGACCAATATTATGTTGTCAAACTTATCAGATAAAGCAGAGAGTGCGGTACACACCCAGCGAAAGGGTAACGAAGGCAAACGCTACTAAGACGGCAAGGTAGCTTTGCCACGGCATCAGATCCCAATTTCCACCAATAAAATGATCCGGCGTTTACCTCACATAATAAAGCAACCCCATAAAAGTACTCTTCGCTTAGCACACGATGAGTCGCGGCAGAAAAGCAGGAGAGGATACCGGCGACCGTAAGGAAATATATAAATCAAGACATATTCAAAACACATTCGACACGTGGGATCTTCTCACGTGCATATGCATGATGCGGTCCTATCAGTGGCTGCGCGTTGGCATCTGAACCCATGAGCAATCTCGAGAGTAAGTGAATTGCTGCATTTCTTCGTGTACTTTGTTTATCTTGACGTAGAAACCCTCTTCCAACTCAAAGCAAGCGCCGGTTCAAATAACCATGTCGTCATCCTAACTCAATCCTTGTACACAGTTCACTGCAAAGACTCTAAATCGTCAGGCGAAGAAAGCGCAGAAAGATGAAAACGCAGAGAAATCCAAAGTCAAAAAGGTACATCTCAGTGACTCGCCAGGATTAATACTCATGTCCTAGGGATGAACGAAACTTACAGGCGTTGCAGCAAGGCAACAACGAAGGAGCTCGGATATACGCCTCTAATTCCATCCGCAAGAAAAGTGAATCACTCAATTTACTCAGGCTATCAAGTCGCATCGATGCTGTTGCGAGTCGTGTAGAGACCGCTGTTACCATGCGCCAAGTTACTGGAAACATGTCATCGGTCGTGAAAGGGATGGACAAGGCTATGGAGAGCATGAACCTCGAAAGGGTGCGCAGCCCGTTGGCATTCCTCTTTCATCACAGTTTCTGATAAGTCATCTTCGCAGATATCCATGGTTATGGATAAATTTGAAACCCAATTCTCCGATCTCGACGTTCAAACCGGATATTTGGAAGACGCTATAGGGACAACCACAGCCATCTCAACACCACAAGACCAGATCGATCTTCTTCTCCGCCAAACAGCTGAAGAGGCTGACATCGAGTTAAAACACGATCTAGCAGCAAAGAACGTTGACACTCTCGCTGAGCCCAATCCGAGAGAACGGGTGTTCGAGGAGGATGACCAACTAGCACAACGCCTACGCGCTTTACGGCCAGCCACATAGTCATCTCTTTCCGTTTCTTCTCTCTGAATCATCGTTTCGGTCTTGGGATAGGTTGTCTTGTAATCTCATCATAGTGAGCAGATGCTTTCGTGACACTCGCACAAACAGTAAGAAGCAACAAAGATCGTACAACACATCAGGCGGGCGTACAGATATTCAGCACTAATAACTTGAACATATAATGGCAACATAAGGGGTACTCACATGCGCACAGGCCAACTCGATAAACAAGCAAAATAAAGTAAAATAAAGTACGAATACCGGGTCACACAAGAAGAAATGAGGTAAAGGGTTCTGCAAGAAATAAACGTTGACAACGCACATGTGAACTGGGACTTGAAAATATATTGACGCTAGGTTTTTTGAGAAGATATCATCCAAGCTAACCAAGAACTGAAAGGAGAAGAGAGAGAGAGATAGTAAATATCACCAGAAAAAGAAGCCGAAGTGGAGACCGTCACGCATTCTGCAAAATAATCCGCACGAGATTATCCATAAGTCGGCATTTCTCATCCAGTTGTAAAGTAGGTACAGTCGCCAGTAATGCATCCACTTTGGAGATGATACCAGTTGGACCATCAAAGGAAATTTCGCGAGCATCAAACTGATATATATCTAGACAGAACCATCATCGCAGAGTGAGTCCAACTCTCCAAGAAGCCCATGTGAAAAGTCCAACTTACACATCTTGAACCGTATATACCTAGCCTCCCCAAGTGCTTCCCTAAATAACTCTTCAACCTCTCTCCCAATTTTCAACTTCTCAGAAGCAATGTTGTCTGACTTCAAACCCGTCGCATTATGCCCATGAGCAGATGAATCCACTGGTCTTGAGTTTAACGAAGTATTCATTGACCGATTGAAAAGGGACGATGATTTCAATAAAACATCTTCTCGGACTCTCGAAGGAGCCCAAGAAAGACCAAGATTGAGATCCAACGACCGACTTTTAACTCCAGATCCAATTTTGGTAGTGAAGGTAGGGTATTTAGACACAGATGCAGGCGATCGATGATTCTGATTGCTCTTTCTTTCGATTGGTCGGTCTTTAATTTGTTCTTTGAGGGCGGGCCGCTCTTTTCCCTGTTCGGTCCGTTTATCCCAGGATCTACGAACTTCTTTAGCCGTATCATCACTCGCTGTACTCCGGGTTAGTGGGGAAATAGGTGATTCGAATGGGAGCAACCCATGCTGTGTTACATTCCGGTTCCCAGACAGGAGGAATTGTCTCGCGGAGGCTCTGCTAAGACTCGACGATTTGCCTGATGTCATAGTACAGAAGGGTGTCTGTTGTCCGTTACTCGGGTGAGCAGGGGGATTCATCTGAGAGAGTTCCAGTTCAGGTTCTTCCACGACCATAGCTTTCTTCACTGCAGTCACTCTAGCCTGCTTTTTTGCCATCTCTTCTCTCTCTTTCCCTCTCTTCACCGACGTGTCTTTCTGCATCGTCCCTACACCTGCCAATCCAGGACCTAAAGCACTTTCTCTCACCATTGAAGTCTTTCGACTCCAACCACTTGTTACAGTCGTCGATGTCCCATTACTAGGTAATCTCTGTAGTGTAACGGCACCCAAGCCAGGACGCTCAAAGTCGAAACTACCATGTTTTCTCTTCCATACACTCGTGCTCGTCCTCGACAAAGTTGTTCTCGATACAGGATTATTAAGGAAATCCTTTTCCTTTCCCTTTAAACTTTGATGCTGCGACATCGCAGTAATCTGGAGATCTTTCGATTCCCCTGATAGCCTTCCTTCTTCATCAACGACATCCATCGTACCACGATACCGAAGTCCAGTATCAAGTGACCTATTCCTAAATCCAAAACGAGACCTGTTTGCCGAGGCACCAGTGGACTTGATTGTTCCTCCTGAGACCGTCGCTGAACGGGTTGTTGAAACTGGCGCATTGACAATCCGAGGAGTGTCAGAGCCGAGGCGTGAGCGGACAGAAGGTGAAAAAGGGCAGGAATCTGCGAGAGGAGCGTTGGGACATTCAGGAGGCGCCTTGTTGGGGCTGCGTCGCTGCAACGAAGGTACGCGCTTTACTGGAGCTGAAACGAGTACGGTCGGAGAACTATGGTCTTGTGACTGAGTAGAATCCTTGCCTGAATCAAAAAAATGATTATCCCAAGGGTTGCGTGAAGAAGGATGGACTTGCATGAAAAGAAGCCTCGGAGCTTCGCCGAGCCTGGATGAGTGTCGCCATTGAACTCTTTCGCCCGACTGTGTAAATCATGAAGAGTGAGGGAGCTAAGGGAGGGTGTAGTAGCAAGGACACCCCGAGCAGTCGCTGGCGCTGGCGCAGGACTAGTAGGTCGAGAGGATGGTTTATACGGTGGCTGGGGCTGAGAATCCTCGTCAAATCCGGGTGGTGGAGGAATATCTATCGACAGGCGGGGTGACCTCGGCCGTGACCTCGATCGTGATCTCGGCTTGGAGATCGAGATACCAAAAATGTTGATTTTACGGCAGAGATTAGTTGGCTCATAGGTTTCTGGTCGCCTGGTGGAAGAAGGCACCGGGATAGTAGATGGTGGTTGTCTTTTGACTTTTAACGCAGCTGTAGTGTCTGTAGTCGTTGTCGAATTTATGGGGCGGGAAGGTATCCTAGACGGTGGTTTTGAACCAGAACCCCGCTTCGCATGAGTATTTTGCGGTGTCGGGCCAGGAGCTGATATGTCAGTTTGAGACCGGGAACGAGATCTGAGGAAATGGTAGAACTGGCAGTGGTATATCAGGCATGCGTCATTTGCGTGAAAGCTGAGCGCACTCTGTTCTCTTTCTTCAACTGCCGTGCAGACCTCTCGCTTGTAGCGCCCAATGTGGGGGAAAACATATCACGCAAGTCAGTACTTTGTTGTTTGAATATGACTCCGGAGCATCAGGGTAGCCCGAACGGCCGGATTGATCCTTCGAAACGACACCGAGTATGAGCATGAGGACTAGGATATGTCGGGAGAAAGAGGATGTACCTGGATTTCGTTGTAGCTGGCGGTGCGGAGAGAGGAAAAGCTAGAGGAGGAGGACAACACGTGTTAGGCACGAACAACTCGTGTATCTACGCACATCTTTTGTCAACTTTCCCAGAACACCGAGTCTGCGAAACGGAGTATGTGCAGCTGCACGATGTCTGCAGGCGAGGAGAAAAGTGATCTGCAGGGCATTAAGGACGTTGTGGTTGTGGTTGGGATTTCGATCGAGGTCAACGGTCTTCCCTCGACCTTGCTTGGGGTCAGGACCAATGTGATATCTATCCACCTCCACTGTCCAACGCCATTTCTGACACCAGGACTCAATCCACCTGGGTGAATCAATCTTGTGTCTTTTCCTTGTGAATCAACCGCCATAGGGTTAGGTGTTCCAACACGTCATTTTGCTCTCATTCTCACTCGGAAACTGACATGGCCGTTGAGCTCGTCATCCATGTCCCTCCATACATTTTCCAGAATTCTTCCAAGGAGGCTATGGCCAGGGTTGCGCCAGGGTTTCAGTCGATTTTCATCGTCATCTGCGGCGCCGACATCACCACAGAACAGCGCTCGCGAGGGCCAGCCACACTTCCCCTGCGTGGATGCTCATGCAGTCCGTGCATCGCGCATCCTGGAGTCCTTTTCCCAGCGAAAACCTATCCTAGATGACCAACAAACAGACACCGGTCCTGAACCACCTTACGCCAGACCAAATCCAACGACATACTACAAATATCATCACCCTCACCCTCTTCCCCTGACATACTCATCCACACCCTTACCGCCATTCGATATAGCCTATGAAACTTGGGGAACACTTTCATCTACCAAGGACAATGTAATTCTGCTACATACCGGTCTCTCGGCCTCATCGCATGCGGCTTCGACCAGCCTCAATCCTGCTCCTGGATGGTGGGAGAAGTTTATTGGTCCCGGAAAGGCCCTGGATACGAATCAATTCTTCATCATTTGCACAAATGTCCTTGGAGGATGCTATGGCTCCACAGGGCCATCCTCCATCGAAACTGACACTGACAAACCTTGGGCGACGAGATTCCCTGTTCTTTCGATATTCGACATGGTCCGCGGACAATTCTTGCTTTTAGATCATTTGGGTGTCAAGAAATTGTATGCAAGCGTAGGTTGCTCTATGGGTGCCATGCAGAGCTTGGCTGCTGGCTGGCTATTCCCTGAGCGAGTAGGCAATATCGTCAGCATCAGTGGAACTGCACGGAGCACGCCTTCCAGTATTGCAATGCGGTTTGCACAACGAAGTGGTGAGCCTTCCTTCGCCTTCTATCCGTTTAGTGTCAATCAAACAACGCTTAGTGCTTATGGCTGATCCAAACTGGAATAACGGTTTCTACTATGATGGATTACCCCCTCATACTGGTATGAAGTTAGCACGACGTAGGCCGCGTAGTCCTCCTTTTGCCTCTTTACATGTTCTAACTACCTTCCAGAGATTGCTACCATCACCTATCGTTCTGGGCCGGAATGGGATCAACGATTCGGTCGTCAAGTCCGTCAAGCCCCCGGGACTGTCACCCAAGAACTAGGACCCAATCGCACACCGGCACTATGCCCAGATTTTTTGATTGAAACCTACCTCGACCACCAAGGCGAACAGTTTTGTCTGAAATATGACGCCAACTCTCTCATCTACATTTCCAAAGCTATGGATCTCTTTGACATGACATACACCACACTCAACGCCCTTAACATCAAATCTCTCCCTCCTCCTTCCACCCTTTCTCGATTGCAATCACAAGAACAGCATAAATCATCTCATTCAAAATCTCACCCTCCACCCGTAAACCCCGCACCACATTTATCTGATCTCGCGGCAGGTATGGCTCCTCTTGCTGACATACCTACGTTGGTGCTGGGTGTGCAGAGTGATATCTTGTTTACTGTTGAGCAACAGAGGGAGGTTGCTGATGCTCTGAGGATGGCGGGTAACGGAAATGTGAGTTATTATGAGCTGGGCGGTGTTTGGGGGCATGATACCTTCTTGTGAGTGGTTTTTTCTCTGTCATTGTTATCAGTCGATACGACCTGTGCATTTCTAGGATTGATGTTCTGAACGTTGGAGGTGCGATTCGCGGGTTCTTGTCATAATAGATCAGACAGCGTTCCGAGAATAATACATTGATATGGTAGCATGACATCAATTTAGTAAGAAGTGATGTAATCGTCCAAATCCATAGCCAGCAACAACCAGGTAGCCTCCTTCTCCTTGCTACCATATCACGATCAAGAGCATAAAGTACACGAAACCAGTCACATCCAGGCGTAAAGCTTCACTCAAGAAAACTTGTTTTCCACTATGAATCGTTTCTTTGGAACTTCAGCTAGCAAGAAACCGAAGCCGACTCTTCAGGATGCCATCGCCGCAGTTTGTCATTCTTTTCTCCCATACACCCCTGAAATTTACGTCAGATACTTCTCGGGCATAATGCGTGAATAGACAGATACACGTATAGGGTCGATAGAAGTCAAGATTCGAAAACTTGACGGTGAACTTGCACGTCACAAAGAGCAGATGAGTAAACTACGAAATAGTCCTGGAAAGGTACGCCTAATGCTTAGGCCTTTCAGTAATCTATTACTAAATGCTCCTGACATCCCATCTCACCAACTACAGAATGCAATACAACAGCGAGCACTTCGTACACTTCAACAAAAGAAGATGTATGAAAACCAACTCGCCCAACTCACTCAGCAATCATTCAACATGGAGTCCACTGCGATTGCGACAGAGAATCTGAGAAACACAATGGCGACTATGGATGCTATGCAAACTGCGAATAAGGAGTTGAAGAGACACTATGGGAAGGTTAATATTGATAAAATCGAGGTGCTTTATTCTCCTTGGTTCTCCAATTTTCAAGACTGATAGAGATGACTGCTCCGGTCAAAGAACATGCAATACGATATGGAGGACCTGCTTGAACAGGCAAATGAAGTCCAGGAGATGTTGGGACGATCTTATGCTGTCCCAGATGAACTCGACGAAGCTGATCTTGAAGCTGGTGCGTTTACCATTGCCCAGGTTTTTCGATTCATAATCAAGTTTCACTGTCACAGAACTTGAGGCACTGGCGTTAGAACCAGAGGAAGAGGAAATATCGTATCTCACGGATATGAATAAAGTACCTGATTTCGTTGACGACCCCCCAGTGGAAATTCATGAAGTGAGTATTTGTTCATTCCGGTATTGATAGTATGAATCATGTCCAATAGGGTCCAAACAAGGAAGCAATCAAAACGACAAGTTAATGAACCCCCTCATGATTACACCACCTCTACATTCTTCCTGTCGATAAGATCTCGGTACCATGAGATGCCTTCAGTTTAGTCAACCGTAGCGTTTCCCTTCAGGGGAGTCCGTGAACCAGTCGTCCAAAGATCTAGTTTCTTCGGGAGGTGCCACGTTGATAATGGTAGACTTAGTTTGAGAATCTGCGAGAAATGATTGAGAACTGAGGCAGACCTCGTGAGAATGAAGTAGACTTACACGCATGGAATGCTTCTAGGCCGTTCTCACGACCTATTCCGCTCTCCTTCATTCCGCCCCTAGAACGATACTCAGACATTGAATGGTAGCAATACAGGCCGTATCTCACCAAGGGGAACTTGGATCGTTACGGTGATGCGTATTCACCCAACAAAGTCCAGCTTGGATCTCGGCAGCCACACGATGTGCTCTGGAGAGATCTGATGTCCAAATCCCAGCACCTAATCCATACTTACATGAATTTGCTAGGGCAACACCCTCAGCTTCATCCTAAGATATGTCAGTACCAAACCGCCAAATATCACGAAAAAAAGGTTTACACACTTGGAATCTACGGACGACCACTACAGGTCCAAAGATTTCTTCTTTCCAGAGCTCATCTTCTGTTTCAATGTCAACGATGACGGTAGGCGAGTAGAAGCTGCCGTTCGAGAAATCAAACCCATCCAAATCCGATGTGCCAGTCATACGGCCTCCACCCATGATGATTTTGCCAGAAGTGCGCATGACCATGTCTTCTATCCGCTTCAAACTATCTTTAGAAATCACAGACCCCATGGTTGACCTTGGATTTAAGGCTGTGTAGCGTCAGCACGTGCTGCTTCGAGGAAAGAAATCGGTGTTTCGTACGATTGCCCATCCGACGTTTAATAGATTCGGCTTTCTCGGTGAAGAGAGATATGAAGGTGTCGTAGATATCGTTTTGGACGAGGATGCGGGTACCAGAAACGCATGTTTGACCGGAAGCTATAAATGCGGCGAACGCTGCTCCGTTGACGGAGGAGATGAGATCTGCATCATTGAAAATTACAATAGGTGCCTACAACGCAGGACCGTTAGAGAAAGGACAGAAACTTGAGGGTGATTTGGGGCGCACCTTGCCACCCAGCTCGGCCGTAAACGAAACAAGATTTCCACCAATGAGACTTCCTACGTTGCGTCCTGTACGAGTGCCAGCCTAGAGAAGAACGGATCTTGGTTCTAAGGCAAGAGGCTGGAGATACAGGCTTACAGTGATATCAACTTTTCGAATAAGTGGATTCTGAACAACCTCCTTTCCTGTGGTGGGACCCAGTCCGGGGAGAATCGACAAAACACCTTCAGGCACTAGTGGGACGCCTTTCTCAGTCTGAGGCCTCGGAATAAAACGGGACTCTAACCTCCTGCTTCCGTGGCTAGCTTAGCGAACTCTAAGATGGTTACAGGTGCTAACTGCAATGGCCCTGTCAGACTCGGAGGTGATATTACTGGCATTCAAATAAACTTACTTCGGATGGTTTTACAATGATACTATTCCCAGCTGCCAACGCCGGGGCAATCTTCTTGACAGCAATAAAGAGGGGGTGGTTGAATGGCTACTGAGGGATCCGTAAGAAGTTCCAGCAGGAAATAAGAATATGATGAGACTGACAGTAATCTGGGCGACTACGCCTAGAGGTACGCGTTGGACATAATTCAATAGTTTGCCTTGGGTAGGTGCAATATAGGCATTCGTTGTCCGAAGAAGTGCAGCATGGTAATCACTGAAATCCAAATACATCGAGGACGGGGAGCATGAGAGTGTCGTACGTACAGCCATTCTGGAATTCGTCCCAACTGTGCATTCAACTCTCGTATGGTTCTCCCCGTTTGGGAGGATTCTATTATGGCAAACTCGGGTGTTCTTCGTTCTAAAGCTCGGGCAAGGCTTGAAAGTATTTCTGAGCGATGAATAACTGAAGCTTTTGACCATACTCCGGATTCGAATACAGCCTGCGCATTCTGAATAGCTATCTTGACATCTTCACTCGTAGGTGACACGACTCTAAGATGACACGGCTCTTAAGAACGAAATTCAAGAGCGAGTGAGGAAAGCACAGAAACGTACTGGCAAAGCTCTTCTCCGGTCGCAGGATTTACCACTGGAAATCTCCAGATCCCAATCAGACACTTAAAAGGTAACTAACATGCAGTTCCTCACTGCTCTCTGTCGCCTCCACTGAGATCTACATAGGGATACGGACCATACCGTTCCTGGTGGAGACATCGTTGCTATGTATGTATTAGCGTCCACTTTTTTGGAACAAATGTATTTTTTTACTTACAGTTTGTATTAAAGACCTTACTTTGAGTCTGCTACTTCTCAAGAACAAGAACATGAATGCATTCACACGGCAGGCATTCTGGTTCGAAGTTCCATATTGGGATGAGTTACCGGTGATTGGTGTCACATTCCCCTCCTTGAAAAGATTAATATCTCTCTCCATGTTCTACTATCTCTCACTATTGCTGTCTCTCTCTTTGATAGCTGCAATCCCCATGAAGAAGACAATATATCTCAGAGGCTCCGGTAATGTGGAGAATTGATGGACGAAGAACAGAACAAGAAATATTTAATGCTGTGATGAAGCTGCATGAGCATGATCAAGTGAATGGTGGTGATAATGCTAGTGAAAGAATTCAACATAAGCAACTTCTTGATGTATTTAACAATCCATTTGCTTGCAAAATTATTCTACTTGAATTTTGAGCTCTCTCTGTATCTATCTGGTGGCCCATAGTCATAGCCTAGGCTTTCTTTCAACTACTATGAGTCGATTGTTACAATCGCTCGTTGCGCCTTGGCTCCACTTAATGCTGACCACAACAATATGTGTTCAACACATGTGTTGATGTGTGACACAGAATGATGCCTACCGTGTATGTAACATGTGACAATTTCTAAAGTTATAGTTACGTAGAAGAACAATAAATGTAGTAAATGCGTTAGAAGAACAATAAATGTAATGCGTTCTCTTGTGTTGAATTACATATTTGTATTCTTAGATCTTCTGCCATTTAGATATACAACTAATCTCACCAAAGATGGCGCGAGTTATTTCTGTACTGAGAAAGAGAGAATATCAATACAAGAACAAAAAGGGAGTTTCTCCGGTCATTTGAATTTCGGGTCCAGTTCAAAACAATGAACAATAACGCGTATTCCACGTGATGGTGTGTTTCGTGATTGTTTGTGTATTTATACTTCGTTCTCCATTACTTTTTTCATCACAACTTCTTCCCCGTACCAGTGCATACAATGCCTCCCAGACGGTCATCCCGCGCTGCTTCAACTAAACCTGTCTCTAAATCTGCCCCAAAAGCCGCAGAAAAGCCTGGACAGAACAATACCCGCAAACGTCCGGCTCCTAACACTACAAAACCTCAACCACCCGCGAAGAGGACTCGGGTTAAGCTCGAGGAAGCCGACGGGGTCAGCAAAGTACCTCAGAAGCCTTACTTTAACTCTCTACCGGTTCCTCCTCACCCCACAAGACCCAGTCCTGCTATGTTCTCGTGGGGTGCTGGCAACTTTGGTCAATTTGGAATGGGACCTGACGTGCTTGGTGAGCTAACCAAGCCTAGGCGAAATCCATGGGTGGAGGAACAGACTGAAAAGGGTACTTTTGGTGGAGAAGGCGCTGGTATTGAGTCAATCGCTGCTGGTGGTCTTCATACTCTTTTCGTAGATGAAAAGGGAACCGTGCGTTAGTGCCCCTCCATCATTGTGTCATTACTGACTGTGCATTAGATATGGTCCTGTGGGGTTAATGACAATGCCGCCCTCGGTCGCATCACCACTAATGTTCCTGACCCCAATAACGAAGGCTCGTTCCTCGATATCGATGAGTTAATCAGCTGGCCAAGACCCGTCGAAGCATTGCTTGAAGAAAATTTTCGTACTGTGCGTATAGCTGCTGGTGATAGCATCGGTGCTGCGATCAGTGATAAGGGTGAATTCCGCGCGTGGGGAACTTTCCGGGTGGGTCCCTTGTTTTTTTCCCTAAATGTAACATTATTGACAGTGACTCAGGGGGTGGATGGTGCCCTCGGGTTTTCCGATGGCAGGGACAAGCAAGATTTGCCTACTTCTATACTCACACTCAAGTGCAAACCTGGTGACTACGAGAAAGTCACCTCGGTAGCCGCTGGTGCTAACCATCTTGTCGCATGCACTACCCATGGGAATATCTATACTTTCGGTGCTGGGGAACAAGGACAGCTTGGTCGGAAAGTATTGGAGCGTCGGAAGATTCATGGTACTCGTCCTGAGAAGATTAGTCTTGCCACTCGTTCACGAAAAGGTGTTGACGTTGCTGCTGGTTCCTTCCATTCCTTCGCTATTGATAACCATGGTGACGTTTGGGCTTGGGGCCTGAACAATTGGGGCCAAACTGGTACTGGCTGGTCATCGCCACATAATACAGTCATATTCCGTCCCCAGAAGGTCGAAGCCTTAAGTGCCGAGAGCCTCGGGCACGACAGAGTGGTTCAGGTTGTCGGAGGCGAACATCACTCCCTTTTCTTGACGAAAGAAGGAAAAGTCTATGCATGTGGACGCATGGACGGAGGCCAACTCGGTCTAGAAGACGACAACCCCGCCATCGTTGAGTGGAAGCTGGAGTATGAAAGAAACTTTGAGGAGGCACCACCATCGTTTCTTCCTGAACCAACCCTCGTCACTTTCCCCGATATGGACGATCCTATTACCCAAATTTCCTGTGGTATTCGCAATAGTGCGGCGGTGACCAGAAGTGGTGCCCTCTACTGTTGGGGGCAAGGTATGCAAGGTGAGCTTGGTTGTGGAGACGAAGAAGAAGTCCGAACGCCGCAAGTTGTTGTGCGTAAAGAAGGTGGCTCTTGGTTCGCCCGTGCTGTCTCCTGTGGAGGTCAGCATACTATTGCTCTTCTGAGCAAGAAGACTTGAACATTCTGCTCTGTTACTTTATGTTCCGACTGGCTCAATCAAGACTATTCTTTCATCCACGCCACGTTGTTCATCCCATTATACACACTGTAGTCACTAATTTCAACTTTATCTGACCTTTTTGCTTGTGGTTCGGAACGTATCGTTATTTACGCAGTTCATGAAACTGCTAAATTTATCCTAGGGTAGTTGTATTGTGTTGTGCCATAAGACGGACGCCACTTGCACGCCACGTATCTTTCACAAGCTTAGCTCTGAAGGCTCAATCATATCCAACAACGTACGCGGAGGTGAAATTTTTATTGTTTCCCAGCCCTGAGTTAATTGAATTGCAGTTTCCCGTGACTATACTTTAGCAGTACCACACCAAAAGCAAATTCTGGCGCTATTTTGTGCATTCTGCGATACTGAATGAGAAAAAGTTCCTGTCCAGGAGTTATACTTACCGTGCCTGTTTCAGGCCAGTCCTCCCCGTTTTTGGTGGGCTAGAAGGATTTTCCCTGTACCAATAGCACTACTTACCCGAATCCGGAGGTATTTATTCATCTTTCCTCTTACTCGGCTCATTAACTACTGTCCCTTTTACCCCTCATCATGTCTCTGTATAATGAAGTGAGGTGGGATTGTCCTATGTGCGCGTGATTTACTGATCACATTCGTAGGACCCGAAGTACACCTTCATAAATGCTGATATCTTCATTTCTGACGAAGCAAAAGCTATAGTCGATCATCTCCTCGACATGGCGAAGAATCGGAATCCGGACGCGTTCGACATGTATATATATAATGGTATGTCTGCAAAACAAAATCGACACAAAATCGACGCCACTGTGCCACTCCATAAGAGATGACATTTCCTTATCATTCTGAAAACATCCATAGACTACTACCCCCAGGCCCTTCATGACCTTGTTAGAATGGTCCTGGTAACCATCTATTCAAAGGTCACCAAGAAAGATTGGAAAAGGGCTTTCTACATAATCGAGGGCTTGACCTTTTTCTTTGAGCTCGAATCTGTTTGGGCGAGTGAGTGATGTTGATACGCTTCCTTTGAACATCTTCCGATGCCTCCTGACTATCCACTAGCTTGTTGCGATGAGGAACTCACGAATACTACAAATGATCTTTATGGGGCTCTTTTACTTGAGATTCTGAAAGGTCTCGAAAGTTCGAACGTCCTTTCCCCCGATCTCTTCCCCAACCTAGAGAATGTGCTTCGCTCAGCTTATACTTTTGGCGAGAACATGGAAAACTTCTATCACAAGTCCAATTACTCGGCTATTTGCAAGGCCAAGGCCCACGCTTTATTCAAAGACACGACAACGACCAATCAAACACTGTATGAGGCGTATCTTCGTGGATATGCGGAGAGCATCGAAGATGCCGAAGATGCCGAAGAGAAGAAGGAGTTTCTGGTCAGTGTGGAAAAATATGTGAAGAAGACCAAGACGGCAGGGGATGTATGGTATATGAAGGGGAGGATCGGGGAACACGAGATTAAGACAACTGGGCTGGGAAGGGCATGGAACAAATGCAAGCACAGCGCACCCATTGCACCGTTACAAGGTCCGAAGGAGTGGGATCTGACCAAGTGGACTAAGGAAGATAAAAAACATTTCTCATTCCACAGCAGAGATGATGACATTTGATGTAGTGTTGTAATTCTTGTCCTCATCGCGGATACCTATACAAACTTTGAGACTGCGCATTAGATTTATCAACCTGAATCTAAGAGCTAGTCAGATAAAAGTATCAGCAAGGCGACCAATGATATATTCGCCAGTATTGACTGGAGGATATTTGGGTTTGTCTCCACAGTTGGGCAGACATGCAATCTTTGCACTGAAATTTGGATTGCAGAAAAACGCGATGGACTGGCGTACAGGCGTCAACGTTTCTTCAGCGTTGATCTGTTTCGCAGAAGGTAGCGAAACACGATGGAGGGTCGAACGAAGTACGTCGTTACTCCAACGCGCCAGAAGGTCTCCCACATTAACAACGATCGTACCTTCCTAGAGCAGCTTATGGATCACAGGCAGCATAGACAAAGGGAGGAAATCTCACGATAGGTTTCGCCGGAATAAATGTCCCTGTATGAGGGTTTTTTACTTCCAGTCCTCCTACCTGCAAAACGAGGCCGATAAAATGAATGTTACAGCCGCTAAGCGTTCATAACATACGGAGTCTTGGAACAACAATGTCAACATCCCGTAATCTATTAAACACTCGTGTCATTGAACCGAGAATGCAAAGAAGTTTCAGCGTGTACTCACCGCTATGAGCTCCAGCGCGAGCCTGTCCTTCGCCCTCCAAGATGGTTCTCTTCACAGGTGGATAGGACAGTAGTCGTAAATTATGACATTGGTCGTTGATCTTATCATCGAAGAAGTGTTCCCCAAGGCCGAGCCCAAGTGCGATCGAGCGCATTACATCGACGTGAAGATTGTGACATGTCTGTGGCACATAGTCAAGTCGCGGTAATTATGCTTACATTGTTTCCTGGCGCGAAGTCAAGGCATACCTGGAAGAAATTCAACATCGTCTGCTTGAAACTTGGAACATCGGCCTCGCGAGGCCACATGTTCTTCCGTTCACTGTCCCAGTCTCTGCCTATCTCCATAGACTCCTTGAAGTCGGGAGCTCTGGCTCGGAGAGCCATAATTTCATCGGGAACTCTGGACTGCGTCACTCGCTCCCTGCCAACCTTTACATAACCACGATTTGAACGTGGGTCTTCCCAAGCAAGTGTCGACTAAAGGTAGAAGAAAACCGGTCTACTTGTGACAATTATACGTTCGGCAATATGAAACGTACCTTGACTTCACTTGGGAGTTTGAAGAATTCAGCACTCTGGAAATATGTTCATCAACAAAGGCGCTCAGCGTATGGGTACAGATAGATGAACTGACTTTCTGAAAAGTAATGCGGATCATATCTACGCGATTCTGAGTCGTACAAACAATGTCGGAAGGTTGTTGACGACGTAATGACATACCGGAAGATATCCCATGATTTTCAAGGTAAATAAAACCGCTTCCCTTGAGTGCAGTGACTACTTCCTCGGCCGTTTGCTGCCTCCCTCCCAGGCTTTTATCATTCTTAAATTTGGAGAAGTCAATGACTGGGATTTTGAAGGTATTCGCATTGGCTGCAACAGTAACCAGATGCCTTTTAGCGATGACACTAGTCATGCCCCTAATAGTGAGCATGATTATAAGCTGGCACGAGAATTAAAGAAGATTCAACTGTTTGAACTCAGGGGCCGCTCATCAACATACATATACTGACAGCTGATCTGGGAGTCAAAACAAGAATATAGGCACCACACATATACCTCGTGCGCTTCAAATCAGCGTATTTAATGGCCTGAAATGCTCGCTGTGGGAGCACTAGTACCAATAACTTTCTTGATTTTTTTTCTCACTCACGTCTTTAGGATGTCGAAGATGAACAGGCAAGAGTCTCCTTTCGAAAATTACATCATAAAATAACATTCTAAGTAGTTCTGCTCCTTCATATTCGTTCCATGGGTCGAACTCAAGCCACTCCAAAGATAGCGGGTACGTGGAGAGATCGTGCCACCCGTCTGTCTTGTGTTCACGTACTTTCTAGGCAGGGTGCTCGCACCTACCACGTCTCGAACTATGCCACAAGGTCTGACCACGCTCACATAGATCCGTCTTACATTTCAAAAACTGACAGGCCGACCAGCTACGCCAATGAAAAGTCCCACCTCATTTCTGTGACATTTGACGAAGATAAAGGTGCTAAGAAAACAATCGTCGCCCTTGTTTTTATGTTTCTCTTGTTCCTGGGTTATTCTTCGAGTGCTGTTATAACACTCATCCGTATGATTGAAGAGATTCGACTATTGCCTACAGGATCCATAGGAAACCCTAGTGCTCAAAGTTCCCACCTGAGTAGTGTCTATGATGCACAACTAGGAAGTGCAGGGACAGCAATTTTTAATAACATCCCTACAACCCCGGGTTTATATTGGGATGACTTGAAGGGTGACGCACATTGTCTTGCGTATGGCATACGAAGATATACTGCGCACCTGCGAAATGTGCCGTTCTTGGCCAATCGCACCCGAGCATGTAAGGAAACTGCGATTCAAATAAACGGTCTCGACCTTCGCTCTCCTGACAAGTGCGAGATTAAGGTCTGTTATCCCATTGCCAGAGTAACGGCATTTGCAACTTACGTCTGTCCAGTGGCTATTTGGGGCCGTTAAGGGGCACTGGAATATCAGTTCCCAAGAGAATGACTGCACTCCTGTGTGGGGTAAGTTTACCGACAAGGTACACCTTTGACTAGCATTGGATGCACTGAGCTGACGCAAGACTTTGTTGACCAGGGTTGTGTCAAAAAGGCTCCACGAAAACGAGTACGTCGAAGCACAAGTTCCATCTGCTTTGTGATGCTTACATTGTGATTAAGCTCTTTCGTTCAAGGCTTTGGAACGTCAAGAAAGGAGAGAACAGGAAGCTTTTATGTGAGACTGCACCTGCCTATGTTGCAGGCATTTATCGTTCCATGCCGGATGCATGTGAGGACCAGGTATGCCTTTCCGAGTTCTCCTAAACCACTGCTCACATGTGCAAGGGGTTTTGGGGGACGTACGGTTCCTGGATTATAGAAGATCCGAAGTGTTGATTGATAACACAAAGTATAGATGACACAAAGTATCAAACATGCATCGTACATACCTACTATATTTAGTTTTTCGTACGTATTATCTCTACTGTATATTTACACGTACTAACTATACAACTTATTTGTGAGTGCTCGGCATGTTTATTCTATGCAACTGTGGATGGAGAGCGAAGCCGGCGTAGCACTGTTGTCAGTGTCTTCCCACCATTGGAGCCCCACCTTAGGAATGGTCAGATTAGCAGACCATATACAGTGGAAATCGACCAACTCACTCCCCAGCAGCGATTTCCTGGCAACATTGTTCGAATTCCTCTGATGCTGAAACTTGTTGCCATCTTTCAATGACATAATCCTGCATACTTCAATATAACATTTTGTTTGATCGACTTGAATACTAACCTGCACCAGAATATGGAGCTCATCCCATGTAGCTGTTGCCAATAACAGAGAAAAACTAGATTGTGGTGTCATCGTTGCCATCATATGCTCCAGAGCCAGATCAGCAAGTCCAGGCATCGTATATCTATGTGCCACCTGATACATCGACAATGCAGAAGCAGGAGGTGGTTGAGGCGCTGGGTGGGGGTGGGGGTCAAGAGCTGAGATTAAGGGTGACTGTTGCGACCTGGATGTACGAGGAGAGATGGGATAGTGTTTGGGCGGTGCAGCCGCGGCGTAACGGTTCGTAGAAAGGCCAGGAGGTTCAAGTTTCGACCTTGAAGGACTTGATGACCCACCGACAGATACGGGGAGAGTGCTAGTACTTGACATTGGTCTGCGGCTCCGTTGGTGGGCTGAGGAGCTGGAGGATGGAGACACTTTTACCATAGCAGTCCCAGAAGTAGTAGTGTTCACGACAGCTGTCATGGCGGACTGCCGGAAGGTCTCTGACGCCCTGCTAGTCGATCTACTCACATCAGTCATGGCAGCTCCATGGCTTTCACCGCTGGTTGCACTTTTAGCGTCCATCAGAGTCTCATCGCCGGAGCTTGATAGAGTTTTCCAGTCCCATTCTCCATTTCGGGATGCAAGCCACCTGGCACTCCATCCCGCGCCCACACCCTCGACAGCGGCTCTCGGATCATCTTGTTCTCTAAAGAGAAGCCAGTTGGTGTAGCAAAACTTCAAAAGCCAGTACATGGTTTCAAAATCTGCTTCCTCGACGATCACAGTATACACCCTGCGTTCTCCACTGGGAGGTTCCGCCCCCTCTGCAAATGCCGAAGACAACATGGTCGCAAAGTACTCTGACCTTCTGGTCAAAATGTCTGAGTGAGCATAGATGATCCTTTTCCTAGCCGTTGTCGCTGACGAAAATGTAGAATGAGAAGAGCTGGAGGAGGGTGGTCGGTGTTGAAGTCCAGCTTCGAGTTTCGGACTTTGCCGAGGGACATTGGAATGTATTTCAGGGTTGAGCCTCTCTAAACAAACAAAGCGGACGTCTCCAGTGTCTAAATGTGTATGGGCATCAGGTATCAGGCTTGGAAAGTTTGAAGAGCACTGACTGGGATTATCCAAAGAGGCCTCGAGGCCGTCGAGAAGATCTCGTGGCACATAAGCAACAGAGGGCTGCTCAGGTATATACGGTCCAACGGGCGAATGAATTTGGACGCATATAACAAAGGAATCGGTTTCTTGTATTCTCGGGTTCTGCAAAAGCTCAGACAGGGATGGGAGAGGGCATTCTAACAAACAGATCAGTCGCTGGCCATACAAGCCCAGACAGGTTTTTACCCCAAACTTCACTCTCTTGCCTGAAAACCCAATCATACTGCCAGAACTGCCAAACCCAGTCAGCTCGCAAGCTGCAATTGTCGGCTCTGGTGTCGTGGCATCGAATGGCTACCATCATTGTGGTGGCCATCTCATACTCACTTCTCTGAGCGAAATCCATCATTAGAGAGGTCAGGTATAACGATAGGGTCTGGCGAGTTGAATGCAGCGTTTCTTCGCTCAGTGGTGTGCAGACTAGGATAGTGAACAAATATTCTGAGAACTATGCACAATGTACACACCTATCTGAAGCTTGTATTTATCTCCCATGATTGGGGACCGCCTCAATATTTCGAAATCCTCTGATTGGCTTTGGGCGGCAGTGGCACTTTGGCTATCGCCTTCAACGAAATCGCGCAACTTATGTACGTCCAACACAATCCACTCGAGTCCCTATTCAGGATCCCTAAGATATAGATATAACCATATGAGGAGACTTCGCATGAGTACTCACCATGAATGACCATTGGCGTAGTGCCGAATCTGTCTCGACCAGACCAAACGTCGAGGAAGTAGATCTCGTCCCAGACGCTGTTGCAGACGATTTCCAAGGCAACGGCGTCCCACTAGAACTAGGTGTAGAACTCGTCCCCCTCAGCTGTTCCCAGCTCGTTTGAAAATGGTTGTATCCTATCAGACTAGGAGCTTGTGAATGCCTAGAAGATGTTGACGTGCCACGTGGATAGGACCGAGGCCAATCAGTTCGAGTAAAACGACTTGGAGATACTAAGGATGATGAACGTTGTCGATCAGACATATCGTATATCCAATAGCAGATGTCCCAGACAGCGGGTAATAGTGTGAGCGCAAACACTCAGCAATGTCTTACTTTTATTTTGTCATGACTGCTGTCAAACTTGATCGTCCTAGAACCAAGCTTGTGGGAACCAAATCAGGCTCCAACATTTCAGGGACAAATTGACTAGAGTCAGATTCGATTGAGATACTCTTAGCCATTCAATGTGAACGAGAGCTCAACACTCAGGATCAGTACACGTTCTACATATCATGCAGGGGACCACACTACAGGAGTCACATACGACCCTCTCAAAGTCCCGTTCCATCTACGTCTGAGTGTAGTATTGATTCAATAAGTTTCCCAATGAATACCTTTCAGTACTTTACGCATTACTGTAAGTACCGTCAATAGATAATCCTAATGAGAAGATATATTCATGAAGCGTACCTTCCCAGTGGTGGAAGCCCTGTTTTCGCTGGAGATCACCAAGGGCATTATGTTTGTCCCTCAAAATATACCTTTCAGCCTGCTCAGTATTTAATTCCCGAAGGAGAGCTAGGTTGATTTCACGACTATCCAGACCTTTAAAGATGAATTTTCGTAGATGAGAACCTAGCAAGTCTGATCTCTTGGGCTTGCGGAAGGTCAAGGGTAGTTCGGAATCAGTGCAGAAAAAAACCTTATTTCATAAGACACGGTGGGCATGATTCTAGATGGACACGTTACTCACGATGTTAATGAACTCCTGGTCATACTTGTCTTCGTCAAGTTTGTTCATCCAGTCATGGAATGCGCGGCACTGTCTGAAATTGTGTTCTAGAGTGTGCAAAATCATTTTTGAGGAATTAGAGATTGGGACTCCAGCAAAGTTCTACTGAGTTTTCAGTCGCCTGTAGAAACATGAGGCAGAATCGGCTGACCACGACGAGTATGCCCTCAGCATTCATGATCTGCTTCAGATCATTCCAAAACTCTGTCGTGAAGATATGCTCGGGCACACCTCCACCCGAGAAACAATCATGAACAACAATATCATACAAATTTTCTTTAGAGCCAGTCCGGATCTCTCGACTCCTTCGTTCCACAAATTGGCGAGCATCTTCGAGGAAGACGTTCTCAGGGCCGGGGTCCGGGAGCCCAAACCATATACGGGCAGCATCATATACAGCAGGGTCGATTTCGACTACGGTTGTGTTGAGACCATGTCGGATGAATCCAGTTGTTGAGAAGCCAGTTCCTAGTCCTCTGGTTCTCTGTCAATGAGGTATGGAACGAGGTAGGAAATTTAGGCATACATCGTTAAGGCATTCTTCCATTCCCCAGATTTCCCAGTTTTTGTGCTATCCACTAACCTTGCGGCCTCTTGCAGTGCAAATGTGCTATAAACAGTATCACCCAACTTTCCTCCATAAGAGTCCTCAACGAGTGGTTCGTTGTCCAAGGCGACAGCTCTATCTTTTATCCAAACGCCCCCAAGAAGTGAATGGTCTGCGCGGAGATACCTCACAGAGTGCATTGAATCTTCCTCACCACGGGGTGAGGGCAAAGTCTCGCCAACCTCAATCAATCCAGTAACAGATTGTACTGCAGAACGAATCTGGAGCTTGCCAGTGGGATGGGTAAAGGTTTCATCCAAAGGGTGTGGAAGAATGGGGTTGGTGAACTGTGGACTAATGATGGACCAAAGAACAGCGAAGGCAGCGAGAAGGGTACTCTTGATCTGAGTCGGAGAATATGATTTCTTCGGGGTTAATTTCTTGCCTCTCTTTAATTTAGCTGAGTCAGGAGGAGAGAAATCAAGAGATAAGACAAAACCACTGAAAGCCAGCGTCGCCAGTGTCAAAAACTGAACAACACAAATAAACGAAGTTATAGATCCAATGAGGAGAGAACCCACAATTTGGCTTTCCGACACGCTTCTCAAAACTGCATTTCGGGACCATAGTTTCTGCGTCAGAAATTTAGCGATGAAGTACGTTGCTCCTGCTTTAAGAAGTCGGTAATGTGGGGCAGGTTTGGCAGATCCAGACTGAGATTCTTTAACGACGTGATGATCAGTGTCAAGTCATGATTCGTACCTGAACCAGGATGCTCGTGAGGACGGACAGCAATGGAGCTACAACGGCTGTGTGAGCGAGTGCAGGGCCTAGTAGAACCCATCCTTTCCTTGCCGTCCAGACAGCAACCCAATAAGAAGCATTTGGAGCAATTGTCAGGAGAAAACCAGCTGCCAACCAATTCCAACTTTTCTTGAAAGCACCGAGAATAGAGACCAACATGGCTACAGAAGCTACTGTATCGAGAGAATACAGGGTAGGATATGAGCCATATAGCGGGGTGAGGATACGTTGGTGAGCGAGCAAGACCAAGGAGATAGGGAGCGCCGTAAGAAGCACCCCCGCAATGTTGAAAATGGGTGCTAGGGAAATGCTGGTCATTTCGAATAGTCTTCTGTCAGAGGTTCAGTCAGTGATCTCACAAGGGTAGAAGAAAGAAAACAAGAAGCATTCGAAGCTAGCATTGCACACTGAATATCAATTGTCGCCTCATGAGCTTGGAATTTGAACGTGTGAGTTATTAGTTATAGCCTCTGTCAATGTGATATTAACAGCGTGATGAATAGTCTTAGCCACAATATTGTGACCACAGTAAATATGAGCAATGGATGTA
>Ga0157368_1000052_pt1 | contig 48752 bp, 43 predicted proteins | sample AttbisABBM3_FD_113146 | JGI IMG/M metagenome (GOLD analysis project Ga0157368, IMG submission 113146) | Fungus gardens microbial communities from leaf cutter ant in Botucatu, State of São Paulo, Brazil - Atta bisphaerica ABBM3 | ecosystem: Host-associated > Fungi > Mycelium > Unclassified ... | reverse complement strand
TGCTAACACTTGTTTCGTGTCAGAATCAAACTTTGTTAACACAACTGAACCCGGCTTTTGCACATTGGTTACACTGGTTGTTGCGACCTTTGTTTCCGTTTGCAAGGCAATCGTAAAGTCATATTGCTTATCTACCTCTAAGTCGTACCCAGCCGGTGCTTGCGTTTCAACAAAGTAGTATGCACCGGGCTTCAACCCATCAATCTTTATTTGACCTGCCGCATTGGTTATCAAATCAGTCTGTAGTTCTTGATCAGCCTGACTGTATAAACTAAAGGTTGCGCCAGCTAACACAGCACCTGTATCAGCATCCGTCTTTGTTAATATAACTGCTCCGGCGGTCTGAGTGTTCGTTGCTGTAACCACAGCAACTTGGGCAACTGTTTGCAAGGCAACCGTGAAGTTATATGCCTGATTTGCATCCAAATCATAACCAGCTGGTGCCTTGGTTTCCATAAAGTAGTATGCACCAGGCTTCAACCCATCAACTTTAATTTGACCAGCTTCATTGGTCATCAAACCCGTTTGTAATTGCTTACCCGCCTGGTTATACAAACTAAATTCGGCATTCGCTAAGACTGCATTTGTGTCCGCATCCGTCTTCGTCAAAATTACGGAACCTGTGATTTCTGCATTCTTAACCGCTACTGTCGCAACCTTTGTTTCAGTTTGCAGGGCAACCACAAAGTCATATTGCTTATCAGCATCAAATGCATACCCAGCCGGTGCCTTGGTTTCCATAAAGTAGTAGTGCCCCGGCTTTAAGCCATCAACCTTAAGTTGACCAGCCTTATCAGTAATCAACCCAGTTTGTAACTCATCACCTGCAACATTGTACAAACTAAATGTTGCCCCAGCCAACACATTTTGCGTATCTGCATCCGTTTTCGTCAAAACAACTGAACCAGTCGTTTGTTCATTAGCAGCTGTAACCATGGCAACTTGGGCTTCAGTTTGCAAAGCAATTGTAAACTTACTATGCTTGTTGCTCAAATCATAACCAGCTGGCGCCTTGGTTTCTTTGAAGTAATACTCACCTGGTTTCAAACCGTCCACTTTGATTTGACCAGCTTCATTTGTTACCAAACCTGTTTTAAGTTCTTCACCAGTCTTGTTATACAAACTAAACACAGCGCTTGCCAATACGTTATTCGTATCAGCATCGGTCTTGGTCAAAACGACTGAACCAGTGGCCTCTGCATTAAATGCCTTAACAGTTGCTAACGTAGCAGTTGTCTGGAGTTTCACATTAAAACCATGACGGCTATGCTTCGTTGGCAAATCGTAACCAGCCGGCGCCTTGGTTTCTACAAAATAATAGTGTCCTGGCTTTAAGCCATCAACTTTGATTTGACCACTTTCATTTGTTACTAAACCAGTTTTAACAATCACACCAGCCTTGTTATACAAACTAAATTCAGCTCCCGCAAGAATTTGCTTCGTATCTGAGTCAAACTTCGTCAAGACCACTGAACCTGGCTTTTCCACATTAGTTGCACTCGTCGTGGCAACTTTGGATTCTGTTTGCAAAGCAACGGTGAAGTTATATGCCTTCTTATCATCAAAGTCGTATCCGGCTGGGGCTTGTGTTTCCTTGAAATAATAAGCCCCTGGCTTTAGTCCAGTAACTTTAATCTCACCAGCCTCATCAGTCGTCAAATCAGTCTTTAATTCCTCATCCTTGTTATTGTACAAGCTAAAGATTGCCCCAGCTAATGGTTGATTAGTGTCCGCATCGGTCTTGGTTAAGATAACAGAACCCGTTTTAGCTTCATCCGTAACAGCCACCGACACAACCTTAGCCTCTGTTTGCAAGGCAATTTCGAAATCAAATGACTTGTCCGTGGCTAATTTATACCCAGCTGGCGCCTTCGTCTCAACAAAGTAGTACGCCCCTGGCTTTAGTCCATCCACCTTGATTTGACCAGATGCATCAGTTGTCAACCCAGTCTTTATTGCCTGACCTGCTTGGTTGTACAAACTAAAAATGGCGTTAGCTAAAACTTTATGTGTATCAGCATCGGTCTTCGTTAGCACAACCGATCCCGTCGTCGCTTCGTCAGTCACCATGACCTCGGCAACTTTCGTCTCCGTTTGCAAAGCTACGACAAATGATTGCTTTGCTGAATTTAAGTCATATCCAGCTGGTGCCTTGGTTTCTACAAAGTAATAGGCCCCTGGCTTTAAATCATCAACTCGTAATTGACCGTCAGCGTCTGTTTGCAGTCCACTTTGCAGTTCTTTATCAGCATCATTATACAAGCTAAAGATTGCCCCAGCCAAAACTGATCCATCTTCAGCTGATTGCTTTGTTAAAATAACGGAACCTGTTTTAGCTTCATTTGCAATTGTCATAGTGACTGGCTTAACATCTTGCTTTTGCAAACCAATTTCAAATTCATGACGCTCATCATTCATAACATACCCAGCTGGCGCTTTGGTTTCAACAAAATAATAGGCCCCTGGTTTTAAATCATTAACTTGCAATTGACCATCGGCATTAGTTTTAATATTCTCTGAAATTAATTGCTCATCAGCTTTACGGTATAAATTAAACTGTGCGCCACCCAAGCCTTGCTTTGTATCAGTATCAATCTTGGTTAAAATAACCGCACCTTTCTGAGCTTCATCAACAGCTGTATAAGCAGCGACATTTTTAACCGTATGCGTCTTATCAATCATAATCGTAACGGGGTCTGTATCTAAGAGATACCCCAATGGCGCTTTTGTTTCAGTTAAATAGTATGTGCCGGCCTTCAACTTATCAAACGTCAACTGCCCCTGCGCATTAGTTGTTTGTTGCTCCTTAAAAGTGCCACTATTTTTCTTTGTCAATGTGAAAGTTGCATCTGATAGCGTAACGGCAGTATCAGCATCTTCCTTGGTAACCACCAAACTAAAGTTTGCTCCCGATGCACTACCACCGTTATTAACAACCGTCGTATTTGATGACTTTTCACCAGAGATATCTTTCTTATTATTGCCAGTCAAACTAACTGAATTAGATACGACATCTTGGGTTTTATCACTATCAATCAAAGCGCTATAAGTAACTAAGTAAGCATTATTAATATCATGCAGGAAGGTAATCGTAAAACCACCATCTGCTTGTGCGGTTACCCGGTAGTCCTTATCCAACACTAGCGGCTCACTACCCGCTGCTGGTTGTCCCGTTAACGAACCGTCTTTATTAACACCAACTTGTTGAATTTTAATACTATCCAAGTAAATTGTTTGATTATTTGATGGTGTATCAGTAATTTCAGCATCTTTAATCAACGACTGCGAAGCATTAAGCGTTAACGTCCAATCCACTAATGAAGAATCCGCTGTACTTTGCTTACCTGTCTTTGACAGCGTTTCATCACCATTACGAACACTAACTTGCGCATCTAATGATTTCGTTTCACCACCATTAATGAAATCAGCTGTATTCGTATAAGAACGTTGAATCATTAGCCCATCAAGACTTGTTTTATACACCAAGACATACATCTTATCCGTTGCTGGCAACTGAGCTGTCAACGTTTGTGTTTGTTCATCAAACACGGCCTTCACATTAGCGACTTCAGTACCTAATTCATATTGACCATTATCATTAATTGATTTAACCAAATACAATTTAGCACTGTCTGCTACATACCGTTGACCATCCTTCATTTTGTCAATAATTTGTGCATCCTTTAACTGTCGACCTTGGAAGTTAACGCCAACTGACCATGTGATTTCCTTAGTGACCGCATTGTAGTCACCACCCTTCACACCATCATTTTTAACGTTATTGGTCGGTACAAATGGATATTTTTGCTTATTTTGATGTGTTTGGTTATTAGTGTCTGTCCACTCATAAGCAACCGCATTATCAAATTGTCCGTTAACCATATCATCATAGTCAACCGCAGTCCAATACATAATCCGGTACTTGTGATTGTGCTCTGGATCCGTCTTCGTCAACTGATCGGTAAATTTAACCGTAAAACTTTGCCCGTCTTGCGTAACTGTATAGGCATTTGCCGGCAAGGTTTTATTTAAATTTTCATCCCAAACTTCAAATGGATGATTCGTTTCATTAACAAACGTCAACCCTTTTCCCATGGTATCCGCAAGACTTAAATCATGAAACTTTTGTTGATCTTGATTAAAGTGCACTTCCCACTTCACAAACTTGTTCACGTAATCAATCATATTGATATGCTTGTCGACACCCACTGGACTAATCTTACCGGTCTTTTCTCCAGTTGTAGCACCATCACCATGCGCTTCATTAGTCACAGTTTGTGAGGCGCCATCAGGCAATGGCGCATCATATTGCGTGTTGTACGTCACGTAAACACCCTTTTGTAGTCCGTTAGGGAATTTAATCGTCATCGTATTGGTTGCTTGATCAACTGCAACGGTGTAATCCGTGCCCCTATTTAAAGTTGGTCCACCAACTTCAACCAGTTTTAGTGAATCCAAAAGATAACTGGAATTTTTGTCTAACGTATCTGTCAAGGTTGCTTGATCAGGCGTTAACGCTTTTTCTCCTAGATTGTAATCGATGTACCACTTTAATTGTTGTCCTTGATTGACTTGCTCAAAACGCTTATCAATCATCTTACCGTAGTTTGGGTTAACCGTTGCCTTGGTTTCAGATTCTTGACCAGCATTTTCCAGCATTGCTGTATTAGTAATTTTTAAATTCCCACCATCAACCGGTTTAGCATCTTGATTAATAATCGTGTGATAAATGACACGAAATGCATGCTGCGTATTGGCATATGCACCAATGAAGTGGATATCGCCTTGCGCATCAACTGTATAATCTACCCCGGCTTGTAATTGCGCTCCTTGGCTTTGTACGTTACCACGCAAATCCATCTGCAATACATAAACAGTAGTACCTTTAATGGTTACTGACTCAGGCATTGTTTCATCTAACGTCGCTTTATTCAATACTTTTTGACTAGTATTAACATCCACTTGCCAAGTCACACCTGTCGCATTAGTATTCTTATCTAACACGCCACTTTTTGAAATATCTTGTCCACCGATGGGATTAATCGTTACACTAACTTTAACCGCACCTAACTTAGTTGGCACCATAACATCAGCGTCACCGGGTTCATTGGCATCAATCTTTCCTTGATTATAATAAAAATCACCGGCAATGTATGATTCATCATTGACATTGTCATTAAATGTGAATCGAACTGTACCATCACCTGTGATTGTATACGTGCCATAGTCGCCTAACGGTCCTGACCCAGCAGTATAGGTGACATTTTCAGGCAACTTAAATGTAAAGTAGTCGCCCCCCTTTAGGGAATAACCATCTTGCAATTCATTGGGAATCGACCAATTATAATGTAGTGATACATTGGTATCTACATTGACATCCTTTTGATCAACCACTTGCCCATTTTTATCTGTAAATTTTATATCCGCATTATCAATAATTGTTCCGTGTGCATCATCAGGCAAATACTGTGCAATATCTTGCCCAACATGTGCCTCAGCAACTTTACTTTGGCTCGTATCAGTTGACTTAAACTGATTTTTGACATTCTTCTTCTCACTTGAAGATGTCACGGAATCTGTCAATCCTTTAACATTTTCTGATTTTTCAGACATAACTTGACTCTTGCCAATACGATTAGATTCTTCTGATGATATCCCACTTTTATCATCGGAATTTGGTCGCAATTGACTACTTGATGATGCGTTTACCGCTTCACTACTTCCGCTTTCTGATGATACTTGATCACCAGCTTTAGCTCCCGAAACAGCCGTTATTGGCTCGTCTAATTCACTCGCACTCACTGTTGTTAGCGGTGTTACAACTTGCCCCAAAACTAACAGGAACGCTAAAAGCTTATACATTACTTTCATACATTACCCTTCATCACTCTCTTAGAATTTATACACAACAGTTTCCCATTATATATAACCAAAAATTTTTTTCAAATTAAAAAAATAATCAAATTCCTGAAAATGAGAACAATAATCAAATCTGCCATCTTACTCTTGCCAGAAAATCGTTTTACCGCTTGATATACCTGCATTAAAAAACTCACCAATTAGTGAAAGCGCTAACTAGTGAGTTCAATGTAGTTTATTATACTAAATCATGTAATCAATATGACTTAAAGGTGTAGTTTATCGGCCAATCTTTGTGCACGAGCACCTAAGACTTCTACACCAACCCGGGTCTTTAACATGGCAATACCATAAATACTACCACCTAATCCACCTGCAATCAGCAGAATAATTAATTGCATTAACTTTTTATTAGAAACAAAAAGTAAGAGAGTATTTGTAACTGGCCAGACCACTGCAAACATAACCAAACTCCATAATAGAATCCGTGATACAGCGTGATTAAAGGGCGCCCAATTAATGCTGTAGCGCTTTGTAAGCCGCCGCATTGAGAAAGTTAACCCAATCGTAAACGCGATGGCGGTTGAAACCAATGGCCCCATTCCATATAGCCAAATTGTTAGCGGGATTTGTAATACCAATTTGATAACAATCATAACGATTAAGATATTAACTGTATATTTTAAATCGTTCAAGCCTTGATAAATTGCCAACACAACCATGTACATGCCCAACAAAATCGCCGTAAAACTAGCAAATTGCAGAATCAACGTACCATTCGTTAAATCCGTTGTATTGTAGAACAAAACATATAGTGGTCGTGCAACAGCAACCATCCCCAGCGATGCCGGAATCATGATAAAAGCCAATAACTTCATCGCAAACTGGATTTGATTGGCAATATTTTCTCGATTCCCTAATTCTTTAGCGCGAGCCAACATTGGCAATGCCGTTTCCGCCATACCAACTGCTAATGAGACCACTAACATAATCAACTTGTTTGAATTAAACGCAAACTGAGAAAACATTGCTTGCATAACGTCATTTGAAACAGTCGTAAATTTACGCATAATATTGAAGAAAGTATATTGGTCAATGACTTGCGTTAAGGAAATAGCCGACCCAGCAAAAATAACCGGCAATGATTGACGTGCCATTTTCAACATGACAGCCCGCGGATTAAAGTCCGGTGCTGGTCGTGACTGGGCCATTTGCGCCGCAAAGATACGCCGCCGGCGAATAATCCCGACGACTAAAATCAAAATTCCCGCCAAGGCACCCCAGAAAGCTGCAAATGTTGATTGGACGGTTGCATCCACCCAATCGCCATGATGACCAACCATAATCCAGTATGTCATACCCAACATATAGATCACCCGAATTAATTGTTCAAAAAATTGGGATGCAGCCGACAAGCCCATAAATTCAAATCCTTGCACATACCCACGTAACATTGATAGTAACGGGATAATCGCCACTGCTGCGGCCAATGACTGAATAACGGGGACCACATTACCATCACCCTGTGATAATGGTCCTGCCAGCAAAAATAGCAAGACACCTGCACCAACACCTAATAATAGACCTAACTGTAGCGCCTGCTTAAAGACTTGTTTAACTGCCTGATACTGCTTAGAAGCACCATACTCAGCAACCAACCGCGCCAACACATTAGGTAGACCTGCAGTCGCAATCAGTAGTGCGACACTGTAAATTTGATACCCTTGAGCGAACAACGAATTCGCTGACGTGTAATAAGTATGCCCGATCATGGCAACCCACGGAATAATATAGAGCGCGCCTAACAAACGTGAGGCTAAATTACCAACGGTCATCCAAGCTGATCCACGTAACATACGTGATGATGCATTGCTATCATCAATAATCTCGGCTTGATTAACCGGCTCATCTGGCATAACTGGGAGCGGTTGCACCGTGGTCTCGATTTCTGGCACAGCATCAACCACCGGATTTATAGTTGATGATACGTCGTTATAAACTAACGGCTCTGGTTCTGTCGTTGTAGCCCACGTATCTGGTACTTGCTTAACATTAACTGTCGCAATTTCAGGTTGCTGGGTTACTGTTGGTTCCGCCGTATCTTGCTGCGGTGTTTGTCCGGCTGTGGTTGTCTGTTCATCATTGGCATTAAAAATTTCATCAACACTAGCGCCTTTTAATAGCGCCTGCAATTGATCAAATGTAATATCACGACGGAATGGTGCCTGTGATTGCCCAGATGATTTATCGTCAGCCATTTTGACCGTCCCCCTTTTATACTTTGATGACGCTACACAGACTCGAACTGTGATCTAAGACTTAGGAGGTCCTTGTTCTATCCTGTTGAACTATAACGTCAATACTTTCCTAATTAACCATTATACACAAGAAAACCGATTGTTTGTAGAGACAATCACGTCAATTACGAACAACCGGTTATTTTTACACAATTATATTCGCCCATGCTTGCATAATTGGCGCAATTTTAAAATCTTGCGCACGCGCCAGTGATTTAGAGGCTAACACGCGACGCATTTCAGTATTGCGTAATAACGGCTCTAACCGTAGCCATAACGCTTCTGAATCCACCGGCGCAAGTTCTCCATATACGCCGCCTTCTAAAATTTCTTCCGAGCCCGTGTTGTCAGCCGCTACAATTGGTAAGCCAAAGCTCATTGCTTCAACGATTACCAATGGTAACCCTTCCCACCGCGATGTCGATAAGAAAATAGATGCTTGTCGATAATGTTCCGCCAATGCGTCGTCTTGTAAAGCCCCTTCATAGACAATTTTATTAGCAGCATGCTTGTCTTTAATTAGCTGTTTAAACCGCGCCATATCCGCTGGTAGCCCATCACCAGCAATGATAATTTGCCAGTCGTCTGGCAAATAACGGGCCACATCCAACATAATATCTATGCCTTTATGTTCAATCGCAATTCGTCCCGTAAAGGCAATCTTATGACTGGTGATATCAGCTTGACCTGCAATTTTCATAGTCACTGGATTCCATATTTTAATCGCCTTATCCGTAACCGTTTGAAAGCCCGCTAAATCAGATTCTGTTAGCGCTACCACTGTATCAGCGGCAACAACCCCAGCCACAAATTCATCACGCATGTCACGATAATACTGATTAAAATACGTATCAATATTATTATGCATCCAAGCGATAGTTTTAATTTGTGGCAAAGCAGCTTTAATTTGTGGAATAAAGCTAGTTAAAATGCCGGCATTTAAAATCACAACATCAATTTGCTCAGTTTTTAATACCGTAATTAAATCCTCGAGTTGCTGCGCAAATCTCGTTAAGGGTGCTGCACCATTAGTTGGCATTACTGGGTGTTTGGCTGGAATTAAGCGCCCTGCTAATTCATAATATGATGGGACATCTGCTAATTGGTAGTACTGCACGTCAGCAAATTCTGTCATCGCATTTCCAACTACCGTGGCAGCACGTTTCATACCACCTAACCCCAAATTTTCAATCGTCATTAGAACTTTTTTCATGTGCCACCCTCCCCTTGTGAATAATAGTATGACAAAAAAAGAGGAACCTCACTAACACAGTGACGTTCCTCTTCAGTATAAGCATATTTTGTTAAAAAGTACGGTCTGATGTCCTATTACCTGACACTTTTGTTACAAAACGATATTAACCAACTTACCTGGCACAGCAATGACCTTCTTTGGCTCACCACCCGCAAGTTGATCAACAACGACTTCATGTGCCAAAGCTAGGCTTGTCATTTGATCACGATCAGCATCGGCTGGCATTGTCAAACGACCACGCACCTTACCATTAACTTGCAAGACAATCTCAATTTCGTCTTCAACCATCGCCGCTTCATCAAAACTTGGCCAAGTTGCGTATGTCACTGATTCATCCTTGTGCAAGTAACTCCACAATTCCTCTGTCATGTGTGGGGCAATTGGGTTCAACAACTTGATGAATCCTTCAACGTATTCGACTGGCAAGTTATCTTGCTTGTAAGCTTCGTTGATGAAAATCATCATTTGTGAGATGGCTGTGTTGAAACGAAGACCTTCGTAATCTTCGGTAACCTTTTTAACCGTTTCGTTGTAAATCTTGTCTAGCTTATGATCGTTAACCGTTGTGATGTGATCACGAAGCTTATCTTCATCATCAATCAACAAACGCCAAACACGATCCAACCATCGACGAGAACCAGCCAAACCATCTTCAGACCACGCAATTGATTGTTCCAAAGGTCCCATGAACATTTCGTACAAACGCAATGTATCGGCACCATATTCTTCAACAACGTCGTCTGGGTTGACCACGTTACCCTTAGATTTTGACATCTTTTCGTGGTTCTCACCCAAAATCATCCCTTGGTTAGCCAACTTTTGGAATGGTTCCTTGGTGTGCACAACACCCAAGTCGTACAAAACCTTGTGCCAGAAACGCGCATACAACAAGTGCAAAACGGCGTGTTCGGCCCCACCAATGTACAAGTCAACATTTTGCCAGTAAGCTTCTGCTTCAGGTGAAATGATTTGTGACTCATTGTGTGGATCCATGTAACGCAAGTAATACCATGATGAACCAGCCCATTGTGGCATTGTGTTCGTTTCACGCTTTCCCTTACGACCATTTTCATCCACAACATTTACCCAGTCATCAACGTTAACAAGTGGTGATTCACCCGTTCCTGATGGCATAATGTTGTCAACTTCTGGCAAACGTAGTGGTAGCTCTGATTCTGGTACCAATGTCTTTTCGCCATCTTCCCAGTGAATAACTGGAATTGGCTCACCCCAATAACGTTGACGTGAGAAAATCCAGTCACGCAAACGGAAGTTCACTTGCTTATGACCAACCCCTTGCTCTTCTAGCCAAGCAATGGCCTTATCAATGGCTTCTGTCTTGCCAAGACCATCCAAGAAACCAGAATTAATGTGATCGCCATCGCCCGTGTAAGCTTCCTCAGCAATGTCGCCGCCGGCCAAAACTTGACGCATTGGCAAATCATACTTCTTTGCAAACTCGTAATCACGCGTATCATGGGCTGGTACGGCCATGATAGCCCCAGTGCCATATGAAGATAGCACATAATCACCAATCCAAATTGGCAATTCTTCACCATTAATTGGGTTAATGGCGTATGCACCAGTGAAGACACCTGACTTATCCTTGTTCAAGTCCGTACGTTCCAAATCAGACTTAGACGCAATTGCCTTCTTAAAGGCGTCAATTGCGTCCTTTTGATCAGCTGAAACAATCGTTTCCACCAAATCATGTTCAGGTGACAATACCAGGTATGTCGCCCCAAACAACGTGTCTGCACGCGTCGTAAAGACTTCAACTTGGGCATCAGTATCCTTCACTTTGAAGTCAACCGCTGCACCAATTGAGCGACCAATCCAGTTACGTTGTTGTTCCTTGATGGCATCTGGCCAATCAACATCGTCCAAATCTTCCAACAAACGGTCAGCATACGCCGTAATCTTCAACGCCCATTGGCGCATTGGGACACGGTAAACTGGGAACCCACCACGTTCTGTCTTACCATCAATGATTTCTTCATTGGCAACAACTGTTCCACCATTGTAATCAGGCGCCCAGTTAACCATGATTTCATCTTCGTAAGCCAGACCCTTTTTGTACAATTGTTCAAAAATCCATTGCGTCCACTTGTAGTACTTAGGATCTGTCGTGTTCACTTCACGGGTCCAATCATATGAAAGTCCCAAAGTCTTCATCTGACGACGGAAGTTTTTAACGTTCTTGGCCGTTACAGTCTTTGGATCTTCACCCGTCTTGATTGCGTATTCTTCAGTTGGCAAGCCAAATGCATCGAATCCCATTGGGTGCAAAACGTTAAAGCCTTGCATCCGCTTCATACGAGAAACGATGTCGGTTGCTGTATACCCTTCAGGGTGCCCAACGTGCAACCCTTGTCCTGATGGAAATGGGAACATGTCCATAGCAAAGAACTTTTCCTTGCTGTGGTCATTTGACGTCTTAAACGTTTGGTTCTCATCCCAGAAGCGTTGCCACTTCTTTTCTACTTCTTTGTGTTGATATGCCATTATCGATAACCTCACTTTAATGTTCTAACTTTAACAAAAATACCGCGTGCTTTCAATAAACAAGGCGGTTTATCCGCTAACTTATTCGCAAGATTTTACATAAATTTGTGATAAACTAATTTGATAAGTATATTCAGCAGAAGGGAGCCCCGTCATATGCCACAAATGCGAAAATTTGATTATTTACAATTAGCAATTGCCGGCTTGGGTCTAGCTACTTTTCTTTTCCTAGCAATTGGCTATCATTATCATCTCGGTTACATCGATTGGATTGATAATTTCGGTCTCCGTTATATTCGTGAACCACTGTCACCAGAACGATCATGGTTCTTTCGTAACGTCACCCGGAGCGGTAATCCGAAATGGACTGCATTAGTCATGACGATTACGGCTATCGTGGCTTTGATTATTCGCCGCTATGACGTGGCTGCTTTTATGATTATCAATGTTGGTGGCTTTGGTTTAGTCGTGATGCTTCTAATGAAACATCTCTTTCACCGTCCCCGCCCTGCTATTTATCATGTGATTGAACAAGGTGGGTATTCATTCCCATCTGGCCACGCCTTAAATGCCGTCTTACTGTATGGCTCATTGATTGTGCTGGTCCATTATTATCTTAAAAAACAGGATCAACTCCGCTATGCTTTTATGACTTTGTTTGCTGGGTTGATCATCGCTATTCCAATGAGTCGCGTCTATCTTGGCGTCCATTACTTTTCCGATGTAATTGCGGGCTTTAGTTTAGGCGTGTTCTTCCTAATTATGTCAAAAGAATTTATTTTTAAGTACCGCACACGAGAGGTTTTTGAACATGCGATCAACTCAGAACTTAGCGCAAATCGCGCTTAATGATTATTTAGTCCCTGGTGACTTAGCCATTGATGCAACCATTCGCCGTGGCGATGTTACCCGTTTCTTAGCAAGCCGCGTTGGTGACACTGGCAAGGTATTAGCTTTTTCAGATGTTAAAAGTGAAATTGATGATGTCGCCGCCTCACTATTTTTAAGTGGTTTGCACAACCGTGTTGAATTAATTAGCAAAGATTTTTCCGCTGTGTTAAATTACTTGGATCCAACCCATGCCGTTGGCGCTGCAATGTTCCAAGTTGATCAAACAACTAACCAAGAACACTTACTCGCAACAGTTAAGATGCTGTTAATGGTTCTTAAAAGTAACGGGATGGTGCTTCTATTGACGGATGACCCAACAAGTTTAACTGATATTCAAACCTATGTGCGACAACTACCTGCTGACTCATATACGATTCATAAATATGAAGATATTTTGACCGGCGAAACTGCTTTGTTAGTACAACGTCATTAAATAATAAATAAAGCCCCTCGCCATTTTTGACGAGGGGCTTTATTTATTATTTATATTAATGATTTGGTTCAAACACTGCCACTGCTTCAACGTGTGCCGTTTGCGGGAACTGATCCAAAGGTTGGATATCACCCTTAATGCTAAAGCCATGATCCACTAGATAGCGCGCGTCACGCGCCATCGTTTCGGGGTTACATGACACATAGACGAAGCGACTTGGTTGCATCGCAATGACGGCATCTAACAAATCTTCCGTTAACCCGCGACGTGGTGGATCAACAAAAATCACATCTGGTTGTAAGCCTTCCGCTTGCCAGGCTTGCATTTGTGCCGGTGCATCCGCCGTCACAAACGTCGCATTCGTCACTTGATTATTAGCGACGTTCTTTTGCGCGTCAATCACAGCGCGTTCAATCACTTCCACACCAAGCACCTGCTTAACGCGGTTAGCAACCGTTAACCCAATTGTCCCAATCCCTGAATAGGCATCAATGACTGTATCGATTGCCTTAAGTTCAGCTTTGTTAGCAGCCATATCATACAACACTTCGGTGGTTTGGGGATTCACTTGATAGAACGAATTAGGTCCAATCTCAAAATCAATGCCCAATAATGTATCATGAATGGCATCTGCCCCCCACAACGTCCGGTTATCACCAGATGTTAAGAGGTGCAAATTACGTGGATTGTGGTTCAAAATCAAGCTTGTAATCCCGGGCACTTTTGCCGCAATATCGGCCGCAATCGCTGCCTCAGCATCTAATGCTGGCGTTTGTGTCACTAACACCACCATCACTTCACCACTATAATAGCCCCGGCGCACCATGATATAGCGCATCTGCCCGCTTTGGGTATCGTCATCAAAGACTGAAACCTGGTGATCATTTAAAATATCGCGCACCATGCCGATAATCTGATCAATTTGGCTATCATTTACAAAATAATCATCCAACGGTACAATTTCACCTGCCGTACGCTTCTTAATAAAGCCTGTTGTTAGCTTGCCATCAACATACTTTACTGGCACAACGGTCTTATTACGGTAGTGCGTTGGATTATCCATCCCCATCGTTGGTGCCACGGTCACATCTAATCCTGCCTGGTCATAGATACGTTGCACCTGGCTTTGCTTTAAACGTAATTGCGCCGCATAAGCCAAATTAATGTATGGCGCAATCCCGGCTTCCAGTAGGTAATCTTTACCTGAATCAATACGGTCAGGGGATGCTTGGATAATCTCAACAACTTGACCACGCCCAAACTTACGATTAACTTGGATGATTTCAAAGCGAATTTTTTCACCTGGAAAGGCATTTTCTAAGTGAATGGGATAGCCATCAATTTCGATAACCCCCAACCCGGTATACAAAACTTCACGCACCACACCTGTGTAAAAACGTTCAAGTTTCACCGGAATTACTGTATTACTCATATTATTTATCTCGTTTATTTCATATTTAATCAGTCATCTTATTATAACTGATTTATTGCACCTGCTGGCCATGCTCACGGACATACGCCGTGGCAAATGCCATCATCTCACCACCGTATTCACGCGCAATCCCTTGCGCCATATCATCTGATAATGGTACCAAAGCAACTAAATCCCCGGTATCTAAACGATAAACGGGCAATTTTTGGCCCATATCCGCCAATCGGAGCGTAAAGTCCAATAATTGATCGGGTGTCGTAAACTTAAATGCACGCGCTTCTTCTTGATGGTCAATTGACTTAGGATCCAGTGTCCTTACTGGAATATCAGCTGACAGCTGTCCAATTAATTCAAATTGTCCGGCTTCCAAATCCAATAATTGGGCTTGAAAACTAATCGGCACCTCATCCACAACTGCCTTGAAAAATTTTGGTAACACCTGTTTTGGGCGTGTAATCGGATCAGCCAGTTCCGAGAATAATTGATACCAGCTAATTTTTTGTGCACTTAATTCAGCTAAGCTCACGGTCACGCGAGCCTCATTATCAGTCAAATGGTACCCAAACCCATGCGCTGCAATGTCAGCTTGCTGAAACCGCGGCTTTGGCAAAGTCCCAATCGTCAATAAAATTAAGCCATCAATGTGATTAACACTCGTATCAAATTTACGACTCGCATCTTCAAATAACAAGCCCACCACACGTAATGAAAATCGATTAACACTGGTCATTTCCTTCACCATATTGGTCACTTGGGTCGCATCTTTTTCATCAATTAGGGTTCTTAAGTCTTGATAAACTGATTCATCATCAAAATCAGCCGGCGTTAATAATAATTCGCCATAATCTTCATATAATTCATTTAATAACATGGATCTTCATTCCAAACTGTACTTTATTTACTGTTAATCATAACAGTTCTGCAACTTTTATGCCCCCGTTGACACAAAAAAGCTGGAACAAATTACTCGTTCCAGCTTTTCATCATTTTAATTAAGCAAGGTGCTTAGCCGCAAATCCGGCAAACTTAGCTGCTGCATCAGCCAAGAAGTTTTGCGTGTCTTCGTTGGTAATCTTACCGTCTTCATCAGCCAATGCCATCATGTTACCGATGTACAATTCTGGTTGGTGCATCACAGCCATATCCAAGAAGTCTACCGTGTTACGCAATACGTGGTGAGCAGCAACACCGGCAATACCAGAAATTGACGTTGAGGCAAGCAGCACTGGCTTACCAGCCCAAACGTTTTGACCCCAAGGACGTGACGCAATATCCAAAGCGTTCTTCAAGGCTGCTGGTACTGAACGGTTGTGTTCTGGCGTAACCATAATGAAAGCGTCTTGAGCAGCTACCAATTCACGGAAGGCTGTGTATTCCTTAGGAGAATCTGCATCTAAATCTTGGTTGTACAAAGGCAAGTTTGCAATTTCCAAAAAAGTAACTTCGGCATCAGCAGGTAACCCTGCAACGATTGCTTCAGCAACTCCCAATGAGTATGAGTTCTTACGCGTTGATCCAACAATTACACCGTACTTTGTCATAAATAATTCTCCCAAAAGTGTTTTTCTTTTCTTACTAATTGTAAGTTTACAGAAGAATCTATTATTTGGCAAGTTTTTTTAATGACCATTTACACCAAATTACGACGCTTAAAGCCTACCCAACCGATCAACCCACCTAACAACATCACGATAACCAGTCCTAACATATGGCTCATTGATAATCCAACGACCGGTACATTATGCACCCAACCAAATGGCGCAAATTGTAATAGCCACGTTGGAACGTTGAATAATCCTTGCAAGTAAGTTAGTAAGAACATCAACCCCGCATAAACATAGACGATACCAACTGCCTGTGGTAGCCAGCCAATACATAAACCAGCTAAACTAATGAAAGTTAACATAACGGGTAGATAACCCCAAAACATACGGCTCAATAAATCAGCTGCTAAAGGCACTGTCACGGTTTGTTGGGCGACAAACCAGGCAACTAGTAGCCCGACTGACCACGCGAGAATCGTCGTGAACGCGCCACCTAGCACGTAGTGACCATAATAGTTAGCACGTGTAATCGGTTGTGCACTTAACAAATCTAACGCTCCGCTACGTCGATCACGTTGATACTGTTGCACCACGCCAAGTCCGGCCAAAATAGCAAATAAAGCAATCACTAAACTAACCATGACCCAAAAGTGCGTATAAACGGCACTAATCGCCGTATGCGTCCCGGCAACACCTAAGACTTTCGTAATCAAAGGGTTGGTTGTAATTAAATCAGCCAACCCACTAAATAAACTACCAAACATAATCGCCACTAACACGATACCGATTAACCACCCCAGAACCGTCTTACGAACCGAACGCCAGAGTAAGCCGGTGAAATTTTTTAACAATACTGGCGCTTGCGCACGCCCATGATGGCGCGTCTGAATAAGACCGGTTCCTAAGTCACGGTGTGGCACCACAACTAATGTGATGCCCATCAAGACTAGCCCAACCACCAGCAATGCAATACTGCCCCAATTATTATTAATGTCATACACCCGACTAGCTGTTAACCAATTAAATGGTGATATCACCTTTACGCCTGACCAAGCATTAATATCCACTAACGCCCGTAATAGATAAAAGATCCCCAAACTGCCATACCCGAGCAAGGCAACAGATTGGCTATCCATAAATAGTTGAGCCCCAATAAACGTAATGCCGCTAAAGAAGATGCCAACACTAAATAGTAAACTGGCGAGTAAGCCATTTCCCGTCCCAGTACTACCGGAGATGGCAACTAGCGTTAAGACGAGCCAGGTACATAAACTGATAATCAAGTTTACCAGGATTACCTCAACCACCAACGCTTTAATAGGCGAGCGCTTAGTCATCGCGGTTGACAAAAGCAACTCTGTTTCACCACTTTCTTCCATTTTACGCGTACCACGTAAAGTTAATTGAATATTCAATAACGCCACTAACACCGCTAATAACGGCAACATAATGCCTGCAAATAAGATGGCTAAATTACTATGCGTACTGGTAACGGGCGCAAACAAAATTGCCATCACCGGCGTTTTCAGCATGGTTAAGAGTTGTTGTTGCTCAGCTGCGGTGCCATACAACGTCGTTAGTTTACTAACCCCACTCACTAACATCATCATAATCACGATGAACCAAATTAAAATGGTTTTAAAATCAACTTTTAAATTCGCCTTTAATAACCAACCTAAATTACGCATGCTGCCCACCATCCTCAGCATTGTAGTACTGCATGAAGATATCTTCTAACGTTGGTGGGGTGATTTGCACATCGGTAACGCCAGCTTGCTGTAACTGTTGCATCACCGTAGCAAGTTGCTGCCGATCAGCTGTAAATTGTACTTCGTGCCCAAACGCTTGATACTGGGCGTAATTTTCAAATAATGCTGGCATATCAACTGTGGCTTTTACATTCAAAGCCGCATGATGTTGCATATCAGCCAATGTCCCAATTTCAATAATTTGGCCAGCACGAATAATTGCCACCCGATCCACTAATTTTTCAACTTCAGATAAAATATGTGAACTCAGTAAGACCGTTTTTCCCGCTGCCTTCAGCTGGACAATCTCTTCTTGGAAATGACGTTCTTGCAATGGATCTAACCCACTCGTTGGTTCATCAAAAATATAAAACGGCACATCGGCGCTTAATGCCGCAATAATCGCGACTTTTTGACGGTTTCCCTTCGAATAAGTGTGCGCTTTTTTACGCGGATCGAGTTCGAATTTTTTGATGAGTTCTTCGACACGCTTTGTGCGGGGATGACCACCCATTCGCAAAAGCAAATCAATAATTTCACCACCCGTCAAATTCGGCCATAAAAAGACATCACCCGGCACATACGCCAGTTGTTGGTGCGTCTGGACTACATGCGCCGTAATATCTTGCCCTAGCAACTTAATTTGACCACTAGTTGGCTGCAGTAATCCTAAAATTGTCCGAATTGTCGTTGATTTTCCCGCACCATTAGGACCTAGAAAACCAAACACTTCACCGGCTTCAATCGTAAAAGAAATATCCTGCAAAACTGTCGCCTGACCAAATTTTTTTACAATATGTGATACTTGCAATACATCACTCATGATGCTGCCTCCTAAGTTTATTCACCCGTTAATAAGTGTCTATATTATGCGCTTACATCATGTAAAACACTACTATTTAGCTAGCAAAAAACACCTCATTTTATTAATCAGGTGTTTTGATGAAATCCTATTTATAATTGGTGATGAATTTCCTGCATGCTCTGCTCAATAGCAAATAATTGATTAGCATGCGCGCCCAACATTTGCGCAAAATTATCCGCTTCTTCAGAGCGTGTCTTATAGCGCAGCTTGTGCTCCAAACTAGCCCACATATCCATCCCAATCGTCCGAATTTGAATTTCTACGGGGGTAATTTCCGGCCCCGTTGATAAAAAGACCGGCACAGTCACAACCAAATGTAAACTACGATAACCACTTTCCTTAGGATTGGCCACATAGTCCTTACGCTTCAATACTTTGACATCATCTTGTTGCGTTAAGAATTTTTCAATCGTATAAATATCATCAATATAGTTAGTGATGACACGTAAGCCGGCAATATCAAACACATTGTCGCGCACACTACTAATCGTCCGTGGCAAGTGCTTCTTTTCAACTTTCCCAACCAAACTACGCGGCTCCTTCATGCGACCATCAATATGGTGAATTGGATTATGTTGATAGCGTAATTCAAATTCGGCATCCAAATTTTCTAGCTTAGTTGCCACTTCATTCTGAGCCGCTTCATAAACTTGATACAACTTAGCAAATTCTGCCAATTCATCAAATTCAACTTGTGTGACACCCGTCATATTCAACGTTTCAAAATCATTGCGCATTTGTGCGATATTAAACACACTCCGGCGGTTATTGACCATTGCTTTACCCTCTTAATTTCTAAACTAAATTGACCCAAGCCCCATCTTGTTCAATTCCTATCTCTTTAATTTTACACAACAAAAGCGTCACCTGCATGATTAGTTGCGGGTGACGCTTGATTTAATTTATTCTCTTTACAACGTAATTTGATTAGCGTTCTAATTAATTTAACCTCCGCAAAAACGCCACCACAACCTCATTGAATTCCGCCACAGCTTCCAAATGCGGGATATGTCCTACCCCGTCAAACACATACATCGCTGAACTCGGTACGTTTTGCAATGCCAATGCCTGTTTAGCATGTGCAACGGGATATAAAGGTGATTCCGCCCCTGCTAAAAACAAATGTGGAATTTTTTCAGCTTGAATGACATCGCGCCAATCTTGGATCATCCCATCAATTAGTAACGGACGATTCTGATTAAAATCAAACGACACATAATGCGCCGAAACCTGCCGCTTTAACTCTAACGGCAAGGGTTTACGCGTTAATTTCATCGTTGGAAAACGAGTTGCAATCTCATCAATCATGGCATATGAAGAGTTAGTAATGCCCAATTGCCAATCCGGTGTGTTCAACATCCGCGGGGTCTGATCTTCGGTAATGATGCTCATTACTTTAGCACCCCCAAACAACGAGAGATATTGACTAGCCACCATTGCTCCCATGGAATGTCCAATAAGACTACATTTATCAACTGATAGTGCCGTCAATAAGTTAGCTAAATCCATAGCTAAACGAGCAATTCGTAAGCCCTGATTTGTCTGCTCACTCTGGCCATGATTCCGATAATCAAACCGCAACACTCGGAAGCCGGCATCTTGCAATGGGGCTACTTGTGCCACCCAGGTATCAACATTACTGGTATAACCACCCAACAAAACAACTAAGGGGTGTTGTGCCTCACCATCCAGTTCATAATGGAGCCACACACCATCATTTGTTTGAAATTTTGGCATGCACCTAACACCTCCTTTAAGATATTAAATATGAATCCCTAAGCCATCAGCCACTTCGGCCGCATCCATAATCGCTTCACTGAGCGTTGGATGTGGGTGAATGGTCAACGAAATATCTTCAGACGTTAAGCCGTTTTCAATCGCTAGTGACAATTCAGAAATCAAATCTGATGCGGATGGTCCCACAATTTGGGCCCCCAGAATGGCTTGCGTGTCCTTATCCGTAATCAATCGCACAAACCCAACTGCCGCATCCATTGATAAGGCACGACCATTAGCTGCAAAGGGGAATTTGCTGATTTTTGCTTTAAGCCCCTTTTCCTTTACTGAATCAGGTGTCTCACCAGCGGTTGCCAGTTCATATTGCGTGTAAGCAACTGATGGTAGTGAGTAGTGCAAATCATGCGCGTGGTCAGCCCCACTAATCGCCGCCGCGGCAATTTTACCTTCAAAACTAGCCTTATGCGCCAATGCTGGTCCTGCTACAACATCCCCAATGGCATAAATGTGAGCCACACTGGTCTTCATTTGATCATCAACAGTAATTAAACCGCGCTCACCCACTTTAATATCCGTGTTATTTAAGCCCAGCGTATCCGTGTTGGCACGTCGGCCCACTGATACCAAGAGGTAATCACCTGTCACAGTGTGCTCAGTTCCATCAATTTCGTACGTTAAAGTCACGTCTTCATCTGTCTGAACTGCCCCTTTAGCGCGGGCAGAGGTGATAATTTCGCCACCGTGTTGCGTAAAATCAGCCAAAACCGGCTTTGTCATTTCAGCGTCAAAGCCATTCAACGTATGATCAAGTCCCTCAACAATCGTGACTTGTGCACCCAAATTGGCAAAAGCCCCACCTAATTCGGAACCGATTACGCCACCACCAACGACAATTAAGCGCTGAGGTACTTCGGGCAGGTTCAAAAGTCCCGTCGAATCAATAATGCGCCCACCAAATTTTAAGCTAGGAATTTCAACTGGTCGGGAACCCGTCGCAATAATTGCATTTTCAAAGCGTAGTAATTCGTGACCGTCCTCTTGCATCACATTTAGCGTTTCGTTATCAGTGAAAGTGGCTTCACCTTTGATAATTTGCACTTTATGCTTCTTGAGCAACATCGCCACACCACTCGTCAATTGTTCCACAACCTGCGTTTGCTTCCAGGATTGGACAGCTGGCCAATCCAAAGCCCCAGTAACCGTCATACCAAACAAATTCCCGTGTTGCAATTCACGCATTTGGTGGCCAACTTTAATCAATGCCTTTGAAGGAATACAACCAACATTTAAGCACACCCCACCAATATCATCCCGTTCAATAATCGTTACGGCTTGGCCTAATTCGGCCGCCCGAATAGCTGCGACATACCCACCAGGGCCAGAACCAATAACAACCGTTCCCACATCTGTCGCTTCTGCACCAACAACCATTTTTACACCTCCATCAACATAAAGCTTGGATCGGCCAACAATTGCTTCAAGTAATTGAGCGATTCTTGCCCCAACATACCATCAATCAAACGGTGGTCATAACTTAATGACAACTTCATGTTTTGACCCACAGCTAATTCACCGTTTTCATCAACAATTGGCTCTTTTAGAATTGAACCTAAGCCCAAAATGGCTGATTCATGTCCGTTGATGATTGGCGTGAACCATGTTCCTCGGGCTGAGCCTAAATTAGAAATTGTAATGGTAGCCCCTTGCATTTGAGCTGGCTTAAGCGTTCCTTCTCGTACCGCCGTCGCCAAGTCCGCAATTTCAGTTGCAATCGCGGTAATTGACTTACTTTCAACATGCGCCACCACTGGTACATATAATCCCGCCGGTGCATTCACTGCCACCCCGACATTTACCGTATCGTGGTAAATAACTTCATTATTCTCCATGTCAATTGACGCATTCAATTCTGGATACTTCTTAGCCACAGCTGCCAATGCTTTCACAGCGTAGGCTAAGTACGTCAACTTAACACCATTTGCCTTGGCGGCTTCCTTGAACTGATTACGATGAGCAACTAACTTCGAAACTTCCACGCTATCAAAATTAGTGACGGTTGGAATCGTTGCATTTTGTACAGTCATTGCCTTGGCAATTGCCTTACGAACGCCCGTCAATGGTTGGCGACCGGCCTTTGTTTCTGGTGCTACTGGCGCAGGCGTTGGTGTCGAAGTTTGTACAACAACTGATTCTGGTGTCGTAACGACTGCATCCGCCACTGGCGCTGACGTCGCAGGTGCCACCGTGAAGTTCGTTACATCCGTCATCGTAATATGGCCATGCCGACCGGTAGCCGGCACTTGACTTAAGTCAATATCATGTGTAAATGCATAGTGGCGTACTGATGGCATCGCTAAAATATGTCCATTAGCCGCCACCAAATTAGCAATTGGTGCGGCCGGCGCTTCATTTGTTACCGGTGCCGCTGTCTCTAATGCTGGTTCAACCGAAGCTGATGTTGGTGCGCCATCATTGCTATTACCCGTTCCATCCCCATCAAATTCAATCAATGGATCACCCACGGCCACCGTGGTTTCCGCATCAACAAATAACTTAGTCACTTTACCAGCATAAGGTGACAAGATTTCTTGCACTAACTTATCATTTTGAACTTCCGCCACTGCGTCATCGACCGCCACGATATCCCCAACCTTGATTAACCAGCTGGTGATATCGCCCTCAGCCATTCCTTCACCAATATCCGGCATCTTAAAAATCTCAGTCATAGTTGACAACCTCCTTAGCCTTAGCAACGACATCATCAGCTTTAATCATCCAATCATTTTCAGCCTGGGCAAATGGATACACAGTATCTGGTGCTGCTACCCGCCCAATTGGCGCTTTCAAGCTCAAAATAAAGCGTTCCGAAATTTCTGCCATGACAGTCGCACCAATTCCAGCCATCCGTTGGGCTTCTTGCACGACAACCACCCGACCAGTCTTCTCAACTGAAGTTCCAATTGTCTCAATATCTAATGGTGACACTGTGCGCAAATCAACAACTTCTGCGTTAATACCATCTTTGGCTAACTCGTCGGCGGCTTTTAAAGCGACTGGTACGGAACCACCATATGAAATCAGCGTCACATCAGATCCTTCGCGTGCAATCGCTGCTTTATCAAGCGGTGTCGTATAGTAACCCTCAGCTACTTCACCCTTCATTGACCGGTAAAGATGCAAGTTTTCCAAGAATACAACTGGATCATCTGATTCGATGGCACTGAGTAATAAGCCCTTAGCGTCAGCCGGATTAGCTGGCATAACCACGCGAATACCTGGGATTTGGGCAACTAAACCTTCTAAATTATCCGCGTGCATTTCTGGCGTTTTCGTGCCACCACCATATGGCGAGCGCACCACAATTGGCATATTACGCGTGCCATTAAAGCGATAACGTGTCCGAGACATTTGACCAGCAATTGAATCCATGACTTCAAATAAGAAGCCGAAGAATTGAATTTCCATAATTGGCCGGTAGCCGGTAATCGCTAACCCAATCGCTAACCCGCCGATTCCTGATTCAGCCAGTGGGGTGTTAAAGACGCGCTCGTCACTGTACTTAGCTTGCAAGCCATCCGTGGCACGGAATACTCCACCGTTTTGCCCAACGTCTTCACCAAAAATCAAGGTATTCTCATCCTTATCCAAGGCTAAATCTAATGCATCTTGAATTGCTGCAATGTATGTTTTCGTAGCCATAATTACTTACCCTCACTCTCGAAACGCGCGATTTGTTCTTGCATCGCTTGACCCGGTACTGCCAACGTATTCTTTAAGAAATCAGATACCTTTTGCTTGCCAATGTTGTCGGCAATTTTAATTTGCTCATCAATGTAATCATCGACTTCGGCAATATAAGCCGTTTCCTGTGCCTCATCCCAAATCCCCTTATTTGTGATAAATTGACGCATGCGAATTAATGGCTCTTTTTGCCAAGATGCCGCGATATCTTCCTTAGTCCGGTAACGTAATGGATCATCCCCCGCCGTTGAGTGGGGCTCCAAACGATTCGTCAACGCTTCAATGACCACTGGTCCGTGGCCAGAACTTGCCCAAGCTCGGGCTTCCTTAGCTGCTAAATACATGGCAATTGCATCATTACCATCAACTACTAAACTCGGTACCCCAGCAGCCCAACCTTTGGCCGCCAAATGTGGCGCTGCGGTTTGTAATTGACGTGGCGTTGAAATTGCGAAGCCATTGTTTTGCACAAAAAAGACAGCATTTGCCTTATAAGCGGCCGCAAAATTAATCCCCTCGTAAAAATCACCTTGTGATGTCCCACCATCTCCGGTATACGTGTAAGCTACCGCATTTTTTTGCCGTTTCTTGAGACCCAAACCAACGCCAGCGGCTTCCACGTATTGTGCGCCAATAATAATTTGTGGTACCCATGCATTAATCGGTTCATTGTCAGCATTCGTAAATTCATTTCCCTTCACATGCCCACGTGACCATAAAATAGCTTTCCAAACGGGCCAGCCTTTATCAATTACTTGTGGAATATCACGATAGCCCGGGAATAGCCAATCATCCTTGGTAAAGGCATAGGCGGATGCCATTTGTGATGCTTCTTGACCAGCCGTTGGGGCAAAGAAACCAAACCGCCCTTGCTTAGCCAACTTGGTTGACCGAATATCCAATTGACGATTAAACAACATGCGCTTCATAATCGCCTGCAAATCTTCATCCGTTAATTCAGTGCGTGCAAATGCCCCTTCATCTAATAACGTGCCATCATTATCTAAAACTCGTAATGTCTTAAAATAATCCGCTTGCGTCTTTAATTGTCCCTCAAAATCTAAAACTTGCATGTTATCATCTGCAATACTTGCCATGTTACGTAGCCCCTTTCTACTTCTCACTGTCACCAGTGAACAACACCGCTAATTCTTCGTTGGTAATGCCGCCAAAATATTGACCATCTTGGTACGTATTTAAAATATGTAACACTGCATCAGGCGTAAATTCAGCACCAATAAACTGATCCTGAATCTCACGCCAATCACGCACACCTAAAAAGTCACCTGTAAAATCAATCGCTTGAATCTTACCCGCTTGGACATCCGCCTTAACATCGATACTCCCACCCGCATACTTGGCGTGGTTCGTAAAATCAAACCGTGGGCTTTCCCCATAGTTCCACGCCCAAGTGGCAAATCGTTCATCACGCCAGTTCTTGATATCCGCAATTTGTTCGTCAGTCAACACTAACTCTCCATCACGTCCTTCATCTGACAAATAATAACGCAACGCCTCAATAAAGCCGTCTAATGTCTGGCCAGCTGGTGCCGCGTCTTTAATATTTCCCACGCGCGCCCGAACTGACTTCGCTGCTTTTGAAATAAATTTTTCATCAGCAACATTTAATGCCCGGACCATCGCATCCACATCGGTATCCCACATTAATGTACCATGATGCATCAAGTAGCCACCCGCATATCGTTGGGCGTTACCAGATATTTTCTTGCCTGCAATTTCCAAATCATTGCGCCCTGTAATCTGGGCGTCAATCCCAATTGATTGCAAGGCATTATACATTGGTTCAACAAACTGTTTGAAGTTGACTTCACGACTACTTTCAACTGGCACAAAGAATGTAAAACAAATATTTCCCAGATCGTGATAAACCGTGCCACCCCCTGACATTCGGCGTACGACTTGGACATTTTCATCATCAATATAACTTTGATTAATTTCCCCAAAAGTATTCTGATTGCGTCCCACAATCACAGCCTTCTGATTCTGCCATAATGTGAATACTGGCTCAGTTGGTTTCAAGTTATATAGTAGCCAACTATCCATCGCAATATTCTGATACGCATCAGTCCCTAAATAATTAATGTACTGCACATTATTCCCCCCTTCCTTTTGCAAAGAAAGCGCTTACATTAACTCACAATGTTAGTCTACCACGCTGAATTAAAATAACCAGAATTTATCCTAATTTTTTTGAATTTTCTTCAGGGTTCGTGCATACAATCGGAATTTGGTTAATTATGTTGCGTCCTGGCATGTTATTACTAAAAAAGAGTTATCTCGTAACATTTTTAGCCGCGAGATAACTCTTTTTTTGATAGATTAAAAATAACTCCATAAACATGCTATACTCAAATCTGTCAGAGCATGCTTGCCCGTCCTTAACCAACTACTTGGCTAACTGGGGGTGGTCACATGGAACAATACAATAAAGGATACAATCTTAAATGCGTCAACGCATTAAGGACACAATTGCTGAATTTAAGCGATTGCTCGTCGAGGCCCTACTACGTGCCTTAGCGAATGATTTAGCTACAGCGATTGTCACCTTTATCAAGGGCTTATTTTAAAAGCTAGTATGATTCGTGTGAAGCATAAAAAAATCCGTTAACCTATTGGCGTAGGTTAACGGTAAGCTTTGCACTGAATACTATCTTACTTTGGTAACTTAACTTTAAGTGCGAGGCAACATCTGACAAGGCATTAGGAATCCGACTTCCTAATGCTTTTTATATGTTGTCTTTATACTGAAAATTATACGATACTTATGGCGTTTAAACAAATCGTAGCTGTTTACAGCGTCAACATATCCCTTTCCTACAGTTGCACAACAATCGCTGCTGCACTCATACCACCACCAAAACCAGCTAGCACCACTTTATCCCCCGCTTGCACCTGACCACTAGCTACTAATTCACTTAGTAAAATTCCAATATCAGCAGATCCTGTATTACCGTATTTGGCAATATTCATCGGCAATTTTTCTAACGGCAGTTTAAGTTGTTTGGCAATCGACTTAATAATACGTTCATTGGCTTGATGCAAAATAAAGGCATCAATATCGGATACATTAAGTTGCGCTTGTGTCACGGCTTCCTTAATCACCACTGGAACTTGGCGAGTGGCAAAACGATAAACTGCTTGTCCATTCATAGCCAGTGAACCGGCAGTTAACCCAGTTCTTAAAACAGCGCCTTCTTCCCCAAATGTCCGTAATGATTCACCAATAATACCTTGCGTGTCAGATCGATCACTAACCAAAACTCCAGCTGCACCATCACCGAACAAAATAGCCGTGTTAGCATCTTCCCAATTAACCAAACGAGACATCACCTCTGCCCCAATAATCAAACCTCGTTTACGGCCAGTTTTAAGTAAAGCATTCGCCATACTTAGGCCAAATACAAAACCAGCATATGACGCATTTAAATCCCAGGCAAAGGCTTGTCTTGCATGAATCTGTCCTTGCACGGTTTGAGCAATTCCTGGTGTCAAAGTGTCAGGCGTCATGGTTGCCACAATAATGAAATCCAATGTCGATGCGTCAATACCGGATTGTTTCAACAGCGTCTCTGCCACATTGATTGCCATCTCAGTAGCCGTTTCTTCCCGCACAACCCGTCGTTCTTGAATACCTGTTCGTGTTGCAATCCAACCTGGTGTTAATTGCAATGATGCTTCTAATGTTTCATTGTTTATAACTTTTTCTGGCACATAAAATGCGGTTGCTTCAATCTTCATTCATTTAAGTCCTTTCATTTATAATTATTTTTAATCATACAATATTATTCTTAACATATAAATTTATGAAAAAAGAGCCATGGAATCACTCCCACAGCTCTTACTAACTCTATTTGATTACTTGTTGAAGTATGCCTTCAATGCATCAACCTTGTCCAAACGCTCCCATGGCAAGTCCAATTCAGGACGACCGAAGTGACCGTAAGCGGCCGTTGCTTCGTAACGAGGCTTGCGCAAATCAAGGTCACCAATAATTCCGGCTGGACGCAATTCAAACAAGTCACGGATTGCACCAACTAGTTCATCGTCTGACACCTTACCAGTTCCGAACGTGTTCACGTTAACTGAAACGGGCTTTGCCACACCGATAGCGTAGGCCACTTGGATTTCAACCTTGTCAGCTAATTCAGCGGCAACGATGTTCTTGGCGATGTGACGTGTTGCGTAGGCAGCACTACGGTCGACCTTAGTGGCGTCCTTTCCAGGGTTCTATGAAGTGTTGATACACCAACAATCACAGCCTTAATTAGGTGACTTTTGGACGACTATAGACGTCTCGCAATATATGGTAGTGGGCGTCCGCGGACGGCTAATTCAGACTACTAATAAACGCAATTTGTCTAACAAACATACATATTTTTTTGACAATTCTTTTTTTCTTATCCCCCATATACCCCATTATCACCATATTATATATTGAGTAAAATGTGATAGAAAAATAATCTCTATTAATCATTTGAATAATTCTCAAGGTATGTTTCTAGTTCTTGTTTAAGCCAATCATAGTCAACATAACTGTAAGCTTTAGTATTGTGTATTTCATCAGCTGTAAATCCCAACCCATATCTAGCATTATCATATAGTAAGCCATCCACCTTAACTACTTCAGGATGTTGATCTAGGTATACATCAACTGGGTTTTCAGCATCAGCTGTATCACCAGAATCACTATCAGTAGTTACTGTAGCTGATTGACCACTCATTACATTTTCAAATCCTGATTGTAAGTCATTATTTTCAGTAGGCGTGAAATATAATACATCCCCATTCGTTGTTTGGGTCACATATACCACTGGATTACCATGATCAATCACAAAAAGATAACTTGTTGGATACATTTGTCCTGAGATAGTACCTGATGCGAATGCCACTGCTTGATAATCACCTGAACTCTTACCATCAGCATCCCAAACAACATCAGTAACCGTACCATTCAATGCAATTTTACCGTCTAATTTACCATTTTGAATCATATTCAGGAATGTATAACCTAACCGATCAACTACTTGGTTATCATATGTCCCCTGATATTGCTGTCCCATGGTCATCTCCCATTGTGACATGAAGTTTGATAAATCAGCTAACTTAGCTGAAGACCAGCCAGGTGTTACATCAGATGTTTTAGTATCATCTGGCGTAGATGACTGATTCTGTTGGCTAGATGATTTTGTTTTTGTTGACGATGAATCCTTCTTACTAGTAGCAATTGCTGACGAACGCTTTACCTCACTAGTCGACTGATTACCCGACATATGTGTATGTGTTGCAGCAAAATAACCACCACCACCGATAATAATGACACCAACAACAATAACTGGAATTACCCAATTATTTTTCTTATGTGGTGTTTCCACCGAACGTTGTGGTAGAGACTTAGCATCATCCAATAACGATTGCTTCATTTGCTCAAATTCAGCTGGTGTAATAGTTCCATTATCCAGCATTTGCTTGAGTTCTCTTAGTTTATCTATATTAGTTGTGCCCATGACATTACTCCTCTATAAACCCCTTCAATAACCCACCATACCATGCAATAAAAATACCGCTCTCCCTAATGACTGACATACAATGCTCCTAAAGGATACAAATAAGTTTCGCAATCATACTTATAGCTTGTCACTCTCCTGAGTATAGTGTTTGGTCAGCTACTTATTCAGCATCCTGATTTTTAATCTTAGCGTTAGAAACCATGCTCTTAACAGCATCGATATCAATATTATTCATTACCTTCTTAATATCTACTGACTTCAAGAATTCCTCAAAAGTCATGTCTTCCCATTCTTGTGTCTGACTCATTGAAATTAGTTCTAAGTAACCAAGACCCATTGCTGACGTCATTAATGCACCTGTTGTACCTGAAATAACACCACCAGCTACGCTTCCAACAACTGGAATAAACTTCAATAGATTACTCGTAGCCTCACGACCCCCAAATACTGCGGCTTGTGTACTTGTAAGTGTTGTTGCAAGCTTTATAACAGCACTCTTTTTCAAATCCAAATGATATACCGCATTAATTCCCGCAATCATACCAATTTGCGTTGGAATCATCGTAGCTGAATCAGCAAATGGGATTGGAATAAACCCTTCAGCAAACGCTGCAGCAACACTGGTAATAATAACTGTGCGTGCTCGACTCTTGTTTTGTAAATCAATTTTTTCCTTCAACTGTTTGTTAACAAGTTGTTGATTGGCAAAAGCAATTTTTTGCAAATCAGGTAACACATCGTAGGTTTTATCTGTCAGTTCTTCTAATCCATACGGCTCAACTGTACCAATTATCTCATCAGAAGCTGGGTGAGTAATGTTTACCGTCTCCGCCAACACCGGAATCACATCTGACGCCCCTGTATTCTCTTTATAAATGGCGTCACGTAATGGGATAAATTCAGCTCGATTGTCAGATTTAGTCAACACAATAATAACTGGCACATCAATATCTGATTCAAGCAATGATTTAATAAAATTAATCTCAGCCTCCTCAATACGACCCGCATTGGCTGCGATAGCATACCAAATAACACCAATCATATCATCCGGGTTCAAAGAATTTTTCTTCCCCGTTACTAAATTGATAATTTCATCTGCTATTTCTTCAGAACCAGAAATTTCAAATCCTTTAGTATCGTAAATTCTTATAGCACTTTTTGCGCTTTCAAATAATTGTGTTTGTTGTGTCACTGGTTTTCCTGTACCGGTCTCCACAACATTTTCACCAAATACTGCATTAATTAGAGTTGATTTACCTACACCACTTTTACCAGTTATCAGCACTGTAGCATGCTCCTCATTTTGCACATCTTCCGCAAACTGTTGCTCGTACTTATCAAAATCAAACTTTACATCTTCAGCCATTATTAACCTACCTACCCACTTTTTATTTCTTGGAATTTATAACGTTCTTAACTAAATTCTTTACTTCATCTGAGTTAATACTATCCATTACTTCAGAAATGTTGATTTGCCCTAAGAATTCTTCAAATCCAAACTCAGACCACTCCTTTGTACGACTAAGCTCTAACAATGCCACGTATCCTAGTCCTAATGCTGCGGTAATTATTGCACCAGTCCCACCAGAAATCATACCTCCTGCAATAGATCCTGTACCTGGAATTAACTTTAATAAGTTACTTGCAACGGTACGACCAACGAGTGCCAATCTGTCAGTACTTACAAGTGTTGTAACTAACTTGGCAATTACGTTTTTACTTAATTCAATATTATATTCAGCCGTAATACCTGCAATCATTGCCATTTGTGTTGGAATCATCATGGCCGAATCGGCTAAGGGAATAGGAACAAACCCCTCAGCAAATGCGGCAGTTACCGCTGTGGCAATATATGCATGTGCACGAGCACGATTCTTAGCGGCTTGCGCGGCTTTCAATTCATTATCCGCTTTTTGTTGGTTAGCAAATGCTAACTTTTGTAAGTCCGGTAACACTTCATACGTCTTACGGGCCAAGTCTTCTAGTCCATAAGCGGCAGTATTACCAATCTGTTCACCTGTAACAGGATGAATCAACGGTGCATCAGTAGCTAAGACATTAATAATATCTGCAACATTCATGTTTTCCGCTGCGATTGCATCATGCAATGGTACAAATTCAGAGCGGTTATCTGACTTAGTTAGCACCACAATAACAGGAACTCCCACATTGATCTCAGCTAATTCTTTAATGAAATTAATTTCAGTTGGCTCAATACGCCCCGCATTAGCTGCGACAGCATACCAAATAACACCAATCATGTCATCCGTATTATCGCCTGAATTTTTTTGGACAATTAATGACTTAATTTCTGCGGCTGTTGTATCAGCACCAGCAATTTCAAATCCTTTAGTGTCATAAATACGAACAGCTGTTGTGTCACTTTCAAACAATTGTGTTTGTTGTGTTACTGGTGTACCTGTTCCTGTTACAGCAACTTCTTCACCAAACATTGCATTAATCAAAGTAGACTTCCCCACACCAGTCTTACCAGTAATTAACACATTAACGTGTTCATTTTTCTTCATTTGATTTTTAAATGAGTTTTCAAATATCGAAAAGACGTCATCTAAATTAACCTTGTCTAAAATACTCTCATCCGCGTTCTTCAATGCTTCTACATTACTTAACTCAACCATGTCTATCCCCTTATTTTCCTAACACTGCGTGTAATACGCTTCCCATTACCAAACAAAAATTACCGATTAGTTGATGTCTTCTTAGCCAATTGAGTCGGCACTACAACTGCTGAATCAGCAAGTGGCTTCAAAATATTTCACCATCGGCTGTGTCCATCACACGTGCAATAACACGTCCTACCATTTACTTGTGATTCTTAACTGCATACGTATTTGCCAAAATATTCATAACCTAAACTCCTTTAGTTTGTATGATTAATTATTTTCGTTTTGTACTAATTGTTCTTGCTGGACCATTTTTTCGAGATTTCGAATCCACCGTTTGCCGTAAGAAACTCGTTCTGATTCAGCCAAAATATCTAATGGACCCTGAGCAGCCTTCGCAAGTAACTGTTCACGGACTTTATCTCGCGAGTAAATATGCTCAGCCAAATTTAATTGTTGCCCACCAAAAGCCTGAAAAAACGCTAAGAAAACTTCGTCGTCTTGCTCAAAAAAGCTATACAATTGTGCATAAGTTTGGTTCAACAAATCTGCTTCTATTTTCGTCAATTTTTGCACTCCTTTTACTTTAATTAGTAATGCACCTTAAATTTATCAGAATTCTCATGCGCTTGATAATCGCATACTAATACACACTCGAATGCTAAACGTATCAAAGTATGCATGTAACTATGCAAAAAAGGCACTGAACAAACGTCCAGTGCCCTTTTAAATCATGCTTTCCTTACAATGCATCAAGCATTCCTGTTGCTAGTTCAGCCTGTGCATTGTATTCTGTCTTGGTTGTGTGTAAGTACGTTTCTTGTGTGATACGAATTGATGCATGGCCTAAATGCTTGCTAATAAATGCAATACTTGCACCATGATTCATTTGATAGGTAGCCCAGGTATGCCGCAGTTTATGTGCTGTTATACGCTCTTCCTTTGGTACACCAATTTCACGAAGCATGCGATTGAGCCAGCGATTAATCAATGTATTATTAGGAAACTTACCGTCCACCCGCATAAAGACGTAATCCGATCGTGCCCCCGAAGACATTTGAAGCTTTCGGGTATAAGCACGCCATTTTTTCAGTGAGTCTGCTAACCTTTTCGGGATTGCTATGGTACGAATTGATGACGGCGTCTTAGGCACCTTAATGCCATCACCCGAATCAGAATAACTATGTCGAATTGAAATTTCTGGGCTATCCCCATCAATGCTTAGGTCTGACCATGCTAATGCAGTTACTTCACCTGGCCGCGTGCCAGTTTGTATAGCCACCAATAACCAAGCAACATATAAAGCAGAACGTATTTCAGGGTGTTGCTGCTTTTCTTCAAGATGTCGTATAAGTTTCTCATACACCTTGTCATCCAAAAACAAATTAGCCATCTTTTTATTTTGTGGTTCAGCAATGACAATATTGACTACCGGATTCCTATTAACCACATCTTCAACCACCATATCTTCAAAGAAACGGTGTAATCGATGCATTATCTTTCGTTGACTTGCAACAGAAAACCCGTCGTTCGCCCAAGACGTAAACATTGCTTGAATGAAAGTACGGGTCGTTTTATCTACCTGCAAGTTAGGGGCCGCTCGCTTCAAGCGATTCACATTGGCTCGGTATGACTCCTTAGTGGCGCTGGCAATTTGATTTTGCTTAAATGTTTTATAGTGAATTTCAAATGCTTGCCACAGGGGAAGCCGCCCATAAGCAATAATTTGTTTCGCGTTACTATTTAAAGCCATTTTTTGGCGCCAAAAAATGGCTTCGCTCAGTGTTTCAAATTGCTTGTACATTCGTATTTTTTTACCGACTGCGTCATAACCGTTGTAAGCTGTAGCTTTAAAAACGACACGACCGTCCTTCAACTGCTTTTGAACAATACCGATTGGCATTTTTTGTGATTTAACCATTTTATTTTTCCTCCCCTTCATACAAGAAAAGGCAACCCACACGCACAATGGGCTACCTCTTCCTTTTTAATATTACAATGTAATAGCTGTTAATCCGTATTCGTTCAGCCAATTACGTGATTTTTGACTAATATATCTTGTAAGCTCACCAGCTGGCACCCTAACTTTGGTACTATTCTCAAATATCAATCTGGGGAACTCAGGGTCCTTCATCATAGACGCTAGCACAGGCTGGCTAATCGATAACAATTCGCCGACTTCTTTCTTTGTTAAGAGCCTAACCGCACCTAAACCAGTTAAATTAACATTTTCTGCGTAAGACAATAAGCACGCCAATAAGTCAGCGCCTTGTTGACTGTTTACAAAATTTAATAGCTTCTTAAAATCATTTGCATTCACAGATTGTGTATCCACCATCTTATTCATGTTATTGACCTCCGTTGTTTTGGTTTAGTTTAATATCTAGGATCACTTGAACATGGTTATGCCCTGAACCTATTTCAACGGGTTTGTTCATTTTAGCGCTCACATATTTTTGAAGGTCCTTCCAAAAGGCCCTTGGTTCAACCAAATTAGCCGCATACAAATTAGCATTCCGGAGCCATGACTTATACTCGTCAAATATAGCTGGACGTCCCACACGACCTCCGTCATTCGATTCAATGAAGTCATCTACAAATTTCTTCATGGGGTGCTCTTGTACACGGCCAAACCATTCATCAGCTGTTTTCAGAACCGTTGGCGAACGAATAAACGTCTTAATATCACGTGCTTCAAGACGATTATAAGCTTCGATAGCAGCATACGTAATTGCCCCATACTCACTCTCTAATCGTTTACCAAAATCAGTATCTGCTTTTGCACCTAAAGGCGCGCCCCACGGAATTGGTACAATTCGACGACGGTATCCATGAGTATTTTCTAACGATCCGCTTTTAATAGACGGAATCGTATTTGTCGCTTGCGTAAGCAATGTCCTTGCTGGAACGTTTATCGGTGCCTTGTTTTTGCGATTAACATTAACCTTGCTCCCTGGGGAGCTAAGTTGCTTAATGATTTGGATAGGCCATGGCGAATTAGAATCTGTTTCATCAGCAAAGTCGGACATTACCATTTCCGATCCATTGGTGGTTAGCAATTTACTCAGACCAAATTCACCGCCCAATTGGTTTAAACTGGCATGAGATACTGCCTCTTCGCCAATAATAGAGGCCATTGCATTGATAAGAGTTGATTTACCAGACTGACCTAGAGAGTACCAGACCATTATAAATGGCGCACCAAAAGAGCGGCGTAAATTAAATCCAAGCCATTCAATAAGCATCTCACCAACAATCGGATCATTGGGCCAGCGTTCCTCAAACATTTTCTTCAAATTGGGGTAGTCGCCCTGTTTCACTTCAACCGGATGCGTGTGCAAACACATTTGACCAGGGTCGTGGGGAACATACTTCTTTTCCAGCCAATCATACGTGCAATTTAAAAAGATTGAGTAACGATTATCAGCTGAAAAGTTGTATTCTGGTGCTAAGCGACTAATGATGGCCACTACTTCCGTTTCGTAAATTGGTCTCCACGATAAATTTAGCAAATTAATGATGGTAATTGCTAACATATCGTTCAGTTTGCTTAACGCGGGTACGTACGAAAACTTGGCATTTGAATAAATAACTAGCTCTTTGTCCACGTCAACGCTTCTTATCTTATACATATGAGTCATGGATAATAGGGCATTGGCTAATTGTGTCGTATCAATTCGGTAACCAGCCTCTGGTGTCCCATATGCACCGAACATCGCACGCAATGTATCCACCATATATGCTTCTAATTTCTTAAAAAGGGCAGCATTAAAAGCACCTATATAAGTGTTTGCATCTATATCAAAGACAACGTCACATATCTTACCGTATTGTTTCCGCAATTCATAAATAGCACCTTTGGATTCAGGTTTCATCAATAATGATTGAATTTCATCCTGCACTGGTAGCCTTTTGCATTTAGTTGGGTCAATGAGCTCATCAATCAGCTTTTTATTGGCATCGGTAAATTCATTCATACCCATACTTTGATTACGTGCTTTAGTCATTATCTTCCACCTCATTTAAAGCATTCAATTCTGCAAAAACATCTTCGACTGACTCTGAATGCTGGTTAGACCGGTCAATAATCTTTGGTAAATCATCGCAGCTCATTACTTCCACATATTCCCGTCCCGATTGCGATGTGTAGTACCGCGCAGTATTACCCCGCCCACCAAATCAATAGGAGCCCATCCTGAGACACCCTTATCGACGGCATAGTTCTCCATTGTTGATAACAGACCTTGCAGTGCTGAACCTGGAATTTCAAAATCAGTGTCATCAAAATAAAGTTTGACTTTCACCGGATAGTAAGATTTACTTACCTCTTCCAAAGTTAATAAGCAATAGCCATTCCCAACATTACCATCTGGAAACTCCACCTGATCATTTGTCATGTTAAGCACTGTATATTGAGCTACATGATTATTTGGTAGTTGTTTCTTGATGGTGCCAATTGAATTCTTGCGGTACAAAAAGTTACTCTTATTAACGGTATTCATGATAATTCTCCTTTGATATATGAACATGTAAGGCATTATTTCCTTCAAATGCATTGTTGATGCCGTACTGCTTTTTTGCCATATCTAGCGCTCTAAATGCCACATTAGTTACTTCTGTTTTCGACATAGACGGTGTTTCAAAAATCACCATATCTCTTATACAGTCGCATGCTATCCAAGTGGGATTTATTGCAAATATACCTACCATATATGACTTGATAAATGCAGCCACACCAGATTGCGCTGGCAACGCTGCACGTTGTGACGCTCGCAATGGTACTGATATTCCCGTTCGAAACCTATCGACTAAAAATGGCCTTCTAGACCTACTAACGTCCCGCATAAATGCTGCTAATTCTGGAAAAGCTTGACGGTATAATCCAACGGCTTCGACTGCATCGTAATCGTACCCAATATGATCCCACTCACGTTGCAACCCTTGAATCGTTCGACCGTAATTTAAGCTGTTCACAAACTTCTTAACATCTTGACGTGTTAGATCAATGCCATTGTTAGCCAGATAGTTACCAACAAAGCCATAAACGTCACCACTCTGTGATGCAGCCTCCATACTTGGGGATAAAGTCAATGCCTGTAACCAGTTCCAATCCGCCTGAGCTAGGTCCACACTTACAATCATGTTGCGATTGTCAGCTGGTACCATATATTCTCTCAATGCTTTTGGAACAGAAGCCGTATTAGGATGAGATTGCTGAATAAATCCCGCCATTCCCGCGTAATGCTCATATCTTGGCTTCACAGACAGAATACCCGATTGGGATTCTTCCCCATATCGCCGCAAACTCTTGTGAGCATCACGTTTATTAACAGCATGCAAATAATCACCCACCGCCAATGAAAAATCCCCAGACGATTTTGGTTGTTTGCTGCTAATCAACCCTTCACGGTATGCATCGTTATATAACCGAATGAACTGATTGTCTGCAATTCCAAATTGATCTTGCAATATCAATTGCGATTCATTTGCTTGTTCACAAATTTGCTGATACTGCAAACTAGACTCATATGCACTTAAATTAAATTTAAGTACCGATCGTTCTAGTTGCTCTGCAACATTAGTATCGTAATCAATGTTTCGTAAATAACGAACTACATTAACCTTAGTCATGTGTCTTCCCTGCCTTCCTTAGTTGATGTACTAATAGTAGCAATTACTAGATATACAAAAATCAAGGTCGGATTTTCCAAGAAGTATAATCCCCGTAAATCAACATTCATCAACTTAAAAGTCGGATTATTTAGTACACATCTCTAACAATTCAAAAAAAAACGCATACGAAATATGCGTTTCAGTGGTTATTCAGTTATTTATATGAAGAGATTAATGGCACACCCAATTCCATTTCCGCTTGAAATAGGATACCTGCTTGTAACTTATCCGGCGAAATTTCTTTTTCTTTATAAATTTCTTGTAAAATTGACGTATATGCTGACGCTGGATTGTCGTATTTTGATACGTTATCGTTTGAAGAAATCTCTTCTTGCTCATTTAATATTTCTAATGGTTGACTAGTAGGCGTTACGCTGCTTAATAATTCAAATTGTAATTTTGCTGATTTCATCCATGGTTCCATGCATGTATATATCTTTTTGATATTACCATGACTCAGACTAGATAGCTTAGATACAGCAAGCGCAAGTAACAACGCTTTCGTCCGATACATAAATTCAAACCTTGTAAATCCTTTCTTTTGGCGAAAATTATTCATGTCACGCAAATATTTCGTCAAACTGTCTGATTTAATAGCTGTTTTTTTATCTAATTTTAGTACGTGAAAATACATCTTATTAAATTCACCAACACCCATCATCAATTCATGAATAAGATACAATGCCAATTCTTCACGTTCAATTCTTGTATCTTCAGAATGATTATCCCATTTTTCTATTCGTGCTATGATGGTATTATTTGTTGCCCAGGTATTATCTAGCTTCCAGATATCTGGGCCATAATGCTTCTCATCTTCTAACTCAAGTGCTATGGAATCAAATACATCTTGCTTTGAAACACTTAAATTTTGTACAATTTCTGCCTCATCTTCCGGCGTTATGTCTTGCACCATGCTAACTCCTTATTCTTTATCTTCCTTATTTAAAATGTATCCTTTATCTTGTAGGCGCTTAATCCAAAGTTTACCAGTTTCAAATTTACCTAATTGTGTAGCCAGTCCTTTTACGACCCATCTATCATTTTCATCTAAAAAATCAGAATTAGTATAAGATAAGGCTTCTTTAACACGATACCTTACTGCACGTGCTTCATACCTAACATCATTAAGAAATGTAGGCACGCCAAACTTCAAAACATCATCTTCGATGAAATCGTTGTTAGATTTTTGCGCTACCAGCCGTGGTATAAATGTTGCATGACTTATAGCTGTATTAAATTCTATTCCATCAATATCTGGCAAAATCCATTTAGACACATCGTACAGCATGAAATATGGCATTTCTTCCCAAATATTTTTATTATCCTCAATCACTTTATCTGCAACACCAAGTAAAAGTTGATGATATTCATCATTGTGTTCTTCCATCTTTGCAATGATACTAGATGTTAGATTCGTCTTATCATTATCTAATGCCCCCGCAAACGTTGCACCTTCGGCCCGTAACGCAAATACAACTGCTAGATCGTGTGTATCAATCACATTGTCACCTCCAAAAAATAATTTCTTATGGACATTATCCCATACACTTGGCCCACAACTATAATAAAATTGTATCTATTCAATTGATGTGTTTTGATTCCTCCACCAAGTTACATCATCCTTAGGCTTCAATATCCAATCACCTCCACCAACACGTACCAAACGTGATACCACAGCAGCTGGCAATTCAGTATCACCTGCCACTAAAAAATCAACCTTAGTATCAGGTACGGTATTTGCTAATGCATCTAATACCATACCTAATCTGTCACTTGCCGCTTGAAATTTCCGTGTAATTGAACCAGTAGCTACTATAATATGAGTCGCTGATTTAGCAACTTTCAATAGTTCGTTCAAATTTGTTTCTTCATATTCTTCGTCAACATGTTCAAGTCCAGCATTTGTTAGACGAACCGGCATTTTTGAATAAAGGTGTGCCAACCAGAAGCCACGACCACCCAATTGATTAGCAACCTGATTATGAACCAGATTCTGTGTCAAACTAATTGCATTGGCTGCATTACCATTTGCTGGATAACTATCAATAACCAAATACATTGGCTTAGTCTCATCACTGTCAAATACTTCTGAAGTCCAAAACACATGTTTTTCATGTGATAACACTTCACACTTAATTGTCATTTTTTCTGTCTTTAATCGTTTCGTTACCATAATCGTTACCTTTCATTCATACAATCGTGGTTGCTTAATGATTCTTGTATACAACACAATCCAAGTATTCATTGTTGATTTTTCATTTATCAGATTCAATTAGTAAATCAATCACTTTTTTGGCAGCCGCCACGGACAATGACTTTACCAAATTGCAAAACTACTTCACCCATGACCAGCCCACTCCCTTTTGATTTTCCATAGCTAAATCGCCTTCCAGTGCAAAGCCTCTACCTAACACAACATCTTCAACGGTCTTGTACTGCAACAACATGGTACGTTGTTGATTATCGAGCACCGCTGATATAACATCAATACGCAAACTTATCACATCACTTTTCAAAAACGAAGGCATTAAAGTTACTGGTAAATCATCCGACATCACAGCATAACTACTCATTTTAGATACTTCGGCAATGTGTACGTGCGCATATATCCACCCCGGCCATTTTAGTAACCACAATAAGTCATTCTTCAAAGAATCTTCCGTTGTGATGATTTTCTTATCTGCCGGCAACCACTCTTGTTCGATCCACTTCATTATTCAGTCACCTGCCATTCTTGTCCCGATTTCATATACGCCACTAATTCTTGGTTAGCAACAAACATCCGCCCATGATATTCATTCATTGAAGAATAGACATTTCCTAAGATGAACTCATAACCCTTTGCATCGGCCGCCACATAATCAATTCGAACAGTGTTATCTTTATCCTCAGGTAAGAATTGCTCAATGCCAGCTACATCTAATTCGCCCAAATAAAAAATCACTGATTCCATTGGATAAGAATCAGTGATTTCAATAGTTGAATTCAATTTTGTTACTTGTTTCAATAAGTCTTCATTTAATGATGGCATACTAACCATGGTTAGCCACCTGCCATTCTGATACCCCTAAGATTGATTGCACTTCGTGAGCTTGCTCTTCAGTCAAACCAAATGTCTTACCAGCATCATCAACTGCCAAGACAACCATACCTGTTCCAACTTGTGGTAAGAATGCCATCCCAAAATATTCATCACCAAATTGAATTTGATAAGCTTTGGCCACACCTGTTGCTAAAGCATCATCGAGTACCCATGCATCATAACCAACTTGTCCATTTATGGCAGGACGTAACCCAATCACATCTACCGCACCTCCAAATATTGGGTTAAGTTGTTTGATGCTGCTACTACCTTGCCATTCATTAATCGTTGGTACCACAATTGGACCAACTGTATTGTATACAACTGATTTTGTCATCAAATTTTCCTCCAATTCATTTTCTGATAAGTAAGTTTCTTACCGTACATGATTAGAATATATATTTGATTTTCTGATTAGCAGAACACAAGGGAAGATGGGTATCAACTGATTGGATATACTTTTTTCTGGAACACACAAATTAGCGCACTATTGTTGATATTTGTTCGTCCACAGGCGTCCATTTGCTAACACTTCATTACAACAAAATAATCATTAACTGTAATTAACTGACTCCTCATCCATAGACACCAATCACCTAATTGGGTAGTGTGGGGGTATGGGGGAGTTAATTCTAATTAGCTTACGTATTTTTTCAGTACCGGAAACTACGTCCGCAACCGGTCACCTTTCTAATTACCATGACATCATTACATTCGTATTCTAATGCAAATCACTGGCTCACCCACCAACCGACTGCTGAGTGACTGCTGCAAAAAAAAGAGCCATGGGATCACTCCCATAGCTCTTACTAAGTTTATTTGATTACTTGTTGAAGTATGACTTCAATGCATCAACCTTATCCAAACGCTCCCATGGCAAGTCCAATTCAGGACGGCCAAAGTGACCGTAGGCAGCCGTTGCTTCATAGCGAGGCTTGCGCAAGTCAAGGTCTTCAATGATTCCGGCTGGACGCAATTCAAACAATTCGCGAATTGCACCAACTAGTTCATCGTCTGAAACCTTACCAGTTCCGAACGTGTTCACGTTAACTGAAACGGGCTTTGCCACACCGATCGCGTAGGCAACTTGGATTTCAACCTTGTCGGCCAATTCAGCGGCAACGATGTTCTTGGCGATGTGACGCGTTGCGTAGGCAGCACTACGATCGACCTTAGTGGCATCCTTTCCAGAAAAGGCTCCACCACCGTGACGAGCGTATCCACCATACGTGTCAACAATGATCTTACGCCCTGTCATACCTGAGTCACCCTTAGGTCCACCGATAACGAAACGACCAGTTGGGTTGATGTAGTAGCGTGTGTCATCATCAATCAATTCAGCTGGCAAAACGGGATCCAAGATGTACTCACGAACATCCTGACGTAATTGTTCCAATGAAACGGAATCACGGTGTTGCGTTGACAACACAACCGCTTCAATACGCTTTGGCTTGTCGTTTTCATCCAATTCAACCGTTACTTGTGCCTTAGCATCAGGCAATAAGTATGACAATTGACCATTACGACGGATTTCAGCTTGCTTCTTTACCAATTGATGTGACAAGACAACCGTCAATGGCAAGAATTCATCAGTCTCGTTCGTTGCAAAACCAAACATCAAACCTTGGTCCCCAGCACCGATTTGATCAAGTGGATCAACCCCACCTTCCTCACGTTGCTCGATGGCTGCGTCAACACCTTGGGCGATGTCAGGTGATTGTTCGTCCAACGTTACCCCAACGTGGATATCGTCAGCCAAGAAACCAGCATCCTTGTCGTCGTAACCAATACGCTTCAACGTTTGGCGCACCACGTCATTAATGTTAACGTAGGCTTTCGTTGACATTTCACCAAAAATATTAACGTAACCCGTTGTTACTGACGTTTCAATTGCTGTACGCGCTTGTGGATCTTGGGCCAAAACGGCATCTAAAATGGCATCAGAAATTTGATCTGAAACCTTATCTGGGTGCCCTTCTGAAACTGATTCTGACGTAAATAAACGCTTTTCTGTCATAATTTTACCTTCTCCTGTAATTTAACGATTCTGCTTGAAAAATTAAATAACCCCGATATACCACACACAGGCGGCAAATCGGGGTTTCACGAGATGCGCCCATCTGCTAGAAATTACCACATCGCCCATACGGGTAAGCTGGCGTCAGATCATCGGGTCTAGTCCCTCCCTGAACTCTTGATAGGAATTATCGGTTTTATTTACTTTTTATTACTTAAAATATGTTACTTTTTTTTCGAAAAATGAGCAAATTAAATTTTTCTCATTATTGCAATGTAACATCCCCATAGGTTTTCTTGGCGTCGTCCAAATTATTATGAGCTAACCAGTCATTGATATTAACTGAAAAATTGTGCACCGTATCTCCGTTACCTTGGGAATATGTTCCTGTCACGGTACCAACACCATCAGCACCAGAAACGGTATACGTCGCTTGTAACCCGTTCACACCTGTATCTAAGTGCAGACTGCCTTTACCTGAGCCCACGCCACCCACAATACCAGATTCGATGCCTTTAATCGCCACCGCCGGTAGTTTTGCTTGCTTAGCGATAACCTGCGCTAAAATGGTTGCGCGATCGGCCCGGTTTAAGTCTGTCGCAGCCACACCGGGTGTACTTGTCGGTGTTTGGCTCACACTAGTAGCCGTAGCACTTGATGATTCACTAGCGGCAGCAGATTCACTGGCAGCAATTGCAGCCGAACTAGCGGCTGATTGACTACTTGCCACCGCTGCATCATGACGACTCACACTAGCAGCCCGGCTTGATGCTGCTTTCGCTGAGCTTGCTTGCTTAGCTGCAAGTTCTTTGCTCGTTTTACTCTGTGTCATTTCAGTTGAGGTTGATTTTTCAATCGCTGACTTAGTAGGTGCACTTGTTGACTGATCACTTGGACTAAAAATGGCATAAGCACCACCACCCAAAAGCATCATCACCACAACAGCACCCGCAATTAACCACGGCTTCTTGTTACTGTTCTTACTTGGTACGGTCACCACTGGTGCCACCGGTTCAAAATTATTTTCTGAGGCTGTACGATATTCTTCACGCTTTGGTAAACGTCCGTTTTCGGCACGGAATTTAGCTTCCCACTCTTCACCAGTCATAGCGTTTCCTCCATTTTTCACTTAATTTGTCTTACAATTATACCAAAAATCTCCGAATGACCCATATGACATCACATAAATTAGCCACACAAAAAAACGTTTTCCGAAATGTCACATTTGGGAAAAATATCCTTTTACTTTTAATTTAAGTCAAACGCAGTAAAATAAGTATTAGAAAGAGGTGACGATATGGCATTACAAACAGCAATTTTTGCAGGGGGTTGTTTCTGGTGCATGGTAGAACCATTTGAAACCATGGCCGGTATCCAAAAAGTTCGTTCAGGTTATACTGGTGGTTTTGTCGAAAACCCAACCTATGAGCAAGTAGCATCGCACCAAACGGGGCACACAGAGGCCGTGAAAGTTTGGTTTGATGATGAACAAGTATCATACCAACAATTAGTTGAATTATATTGGCAATTGGCTGATCCAACGGATGCCACTGGTCAATTTGCCGACCGCGGCGATACTTACCGCCCCGTTATTTTTGTGACTGATGAAGCACAACGGCAAACTGCCCAAGCATCTAAGGAAGCCTTGGATGCATCTGGTCGTTTTGATGTGCCAATTGTAACAAGCATTGAAGACGCAAAACCTTTTTATGATGCAGAAGAAGAACATCAACAATTCTATCAAAAGAACCCTATGCGTGAATTCATGATGATGATTCCACGTAAGGCATATCAAAAGAAGTATTGGTCAAAATAAGCAGTGTGAACCTTAGCACGTTTATACGAATTTGAAGACTATCTCTTAACTTAAAACACCCGAATCATAGCCGATTCGGGTGTTTTTGCATGTCTAAACTTACTAACGCGCAACTATCAGCAAATCTGCCTATAACAATGTTTATCCTTACCTAAGCCGCTTGCTGAATGCGGTTAGTTAACCATCTTTAAATCATTTTTTGATTTTTTCAATTCACTGGCAGTCATACCAAAATGTTTCTTCAAGCCGCGATTTAATGCTTGCGTGGATGGATAGCCCACTTCTAGCGCAGTATACGCCACCGTTTTATGGTGCACGGTTAATAATTGATTAGCGTGCAAAGCCCGCACTTTATTGACATATTGCATTACCGACATCCCGATTTGTTTTTTAAAGCTGCGGTCAAAATATGCAATACTCAAATGCACACGCTGTGCTAAGCTATCCAACGTTAAATCTTCCATATATTGACGTTGGATGTAGGCAACTGTTCGCGCAATATTATCATTAACCCGATATTGTGCCTCAACACTAAATTGTGATGATAGCAGGGCTAAAATTTGTAGAATTAGACCTGTCATCAAATCATCACTAAATGGTTCTTTAGACTGTGAAGTTTCATAGACTTCCTGCATTAATAACGCCAATTTGGCTTGGGTTTTATGTTGCTGGGAAGTTAAGTGTTGCCCGGGCATTAAACCAAATTGCACCTGCCCTAACCGGGGTGCAAATTTATCCATAAATGGGCGTGAAATTAATAGTAATAACGATTGCGTACCTGGCATGATAGTATGCACCCCATGCACTTGGAAAGGGTTAATGACAACAAAATCTCCCGGTGCTGTCTGAAAAGTTTCATCCTCAATAATATATTCTCGAATGCTACCCGTAATCGTGTAATTAATTTCTAGTTCTGCATGCCAGTGCTCGGCAACTTCAATCGGCATGCGGTTATCCGACCAATCAATATAGTCAAATCGGACCGTATTATCCGCCCATTCAACACTGACGTTTTCATATTTGAACATTCCCATATTCCCCCATACACAAGCTTCCCCTCGACTATATCAAATTAAGTAAGCGCTTTCAATAAATATAGATATTCTGATAGATGATTAGCTTCTCCTTTTAAATAATTATTTATTCAAATAAAACTCTTTCATTTGAATAAAAATACAAACAATGATAATATCATTATCAACATAAACGTTTTGGGGGATTAATAAATGATTGAGACTACAACCTACTATCAGAACTGGCTAACTGATACACTTGGCTTATTAGCCATTAATTCTGTACGTGATGATACACAAGCTAGCACAAGCACACCCTATGGACCTGGTCCAAAAAATGCTTTGGTTTATATGATGAATTTAGCCCAACGTGATGGCTTTACACGTACAAAAATAATCGGCAACCGAGTTGGGTATATTGAAATCGGACCCGAGTCTGATCAAGCACCCATCGGCGTCATTGTCCACGTTGATACGGTGCCCGTTAGTGATTTGCCCCAATGGCACAGTGACCCATTTACACCCGTAATTAAGGATAACTTTTTATATGCTCGTGGTGCTGATGACATGAAGGTCGAAGTGACCTTGTCATACTATGCATTTAAATATCTACAAGATCATGCCGTCGATTTAAAACGCCCAGTCCGTCTAATTATTGGTACGGATGAAGAAAGTGAATGGGCTGATATGCACCAATACTTTGCTGAAGAACAAGCTATTGAATACGGTTTTAGCCCTGATGGTGATTCAGATTTAGCCTATGGAGAAAAAGGTATCAGCCAACTTGATTTATATTTCGCTAGTACCAACGCCAGCACAGGACCTCAGTTAATTGATTTTCATAGCGGAGAAACCACGAACATGTTGCCTGGTACAGCCACTGCAATCATCAGTGGCTTCAATGCGACAACGCTAGCCACTGCAGTTACACAATTCACACAAGACCGTGCTGATTTAACTGGTGACGTAACTGTAATTGAAAATAACATCCAAATTACATTCACCGGTAAGGCAACCCACGCTGCTCGACCAGAAACCGGTTTAAATGCCGCAACTTATTTGGCTAACTTTTTATCGCAATATGATTTTGGTGGCAATGCCGCTAATTTTCTAATTTTTGTGGGGCACAAAGTTCATAACGATCCATTCGGTGAAAAATCTGGCTACGGTGGGTATGAACCCAAGCTAGGCCAAACGACTCAGAACATTGGTATTACTGATTTTATTGCTGGTGAAAGGGGACACTTGAATTTAAATTTCCGCTACTCACTAGCCTTTGATGAACAAGCAGTGATGGCGCGTCTCGCAGCTGAACAGCCTTGGTTAAGCGATGTTGTGCGCGATCCAGCTGGTTTAACACCTCATTATGTTGATCCAGATAGTGCGGTGGTGCAACTATTGCAGGCCGCTTATGAAAAAGTAACTGGCAAGCCCGTCACCCTAACCGTTAACGGCGGCGCTTCATTTGGTCGTCTTATGCCACAGGGCGTTGGCTTCGGAGCTCGTATTACCGATGCACCAAGCACGGCGCATCAAGCCAATGAATGCTTTGATTTAGCTGCTTACGAACCTAGTTTGACGCTTTTAATTGACGAAATCACACAACTTGCTAATAAACTATAAAAAAATGACCAGCTCACATCACCATGTGGGCTGGTCATTTAGATTGCACTGATTTTTAAACAACAAAAATGTGTACGCCATCAGTAGGTGGCGTTTATTCAATGTTTATTTTTGACTAGCAAAATCAATTCCCGATTCATAGTCGCATTGATCTGAAGAGAAAATTTGTTTTACTCAGCGCTACTCAGCGCTACTCAGCGCTACTCAGCGCTACTCAGCGCTACTCAGCTAGCATGGTAAATCGTGCTAGATCAACAACATACACCTATCTTAACCTGATTATATACTGTTACTCAGCGCATACTCAGCGCACATCACCAAAGTTTAAACTATTAATTATCTGAGAGAATATAATGCCTAGTTGGCGATGTTGGTGACGTAGCCACAACATCTAATACACCCTTTTGTACTAATTTACGCAGTACTCGACGTGATGCGTCCTGTGAAATTTCGTCCGTAACTAAATCTTTAGTTTGAACTTTACCATGTTCATAAGCCAAAGTCACCGCACGTCGTTCAAGAAAGTTCATACCTGGCCATTGTTCTTCGAATCGTTGTTGCAACAAATCATTTCGACGCGATGCGCGTGCAACTATATTATTTTTCAACGTAAGTTCTGTATATGCAGTTGTTACCTCATAGATTGGATCCTCTAGAAAGTAGTCTTCCAGATATTCCTATAATACCAGAATTGTATCAATAAAAATAACCATCAATAGCGATGGTAACGTTACTATTGCCCAAATAAAACGACACTATTCCAAGCCATTTAGATTGAACTGATTTTTAAACGACAAAAAAAGACGCTTGATTTCTCAAACGTCTACTTGTAACCCGAAGGTCTCTATGTATGCCGTCGGTGGGGGTCGAACCCACACTCCCTTGCGGGAACTGGATTTTGAGTCCAGCGCGTCTGCCTATTCCGCCACAACGGCATGATTATTATTAGATAAGACCGAAGTCTGCAAGGAATTAACTTCCAATGCCGTCGGTGGGGGTCGAACCCACACTCCCTTGCGGGAACTGGATTTTGAGTCCAGCGCGTCTGCCTATTCCGCCACAACGGCAT
>Ga0157368_1000051_pt1 | contig 49009 bp, 46 predicted proteins | sample AttbisABBM3_FD_113146 | JGI IMG/M metagenome (GOLD analysis project Ga0157368, IMG submission 113146) | Fungus gardens microbial communities from leaf cutter ant in Botucatu, State of São Paulo, Brazil - Atta bisphaerica ABBM3 | ecosystem: Host-associated > Fungi > Mycelium > Unclassified ... | reverse complement strand
AGCAATGGCTGTTAGATCAATTCGACTGGCCAGCTAAATTCGCACAGCGTGCCGAATTACCCGTCGTTGAGCAAATGACGCTAGTGACGCAATTAGTGGCTGATTTAACTGAGCAGGCGACAACCTTAGCAGCGTCTGAAACAAGTGCCCAACAACAAGTGAATCAAGCAGATGCTACACTCCAAACGGCTAAAGCATTGATGATGCAATTTGAACACTTAGCAGAATTAAAGACCCAGTTTAATGCCTTACAAACACAACAACCACAAATTGATGAACAACGCAATGCGGCGGATAATTTACGCTGGGTCGTACAACAACAACCATTGGTGCAAGATATCCAAAGTCATCAGCGGATGATAGCGGGTAATCAAACTGATTTAGCAGCTGTGACAAGGGATTTAGCGGCATTAACCACACAGCATGATCAATTGACACAGCAATTGGCAGACCAGCAAGTTCAAGATGATAATGTTGTGACCGATCGTGAGCGCCTGCAGCTTATTACAAGTCAATTGTTACCAAATGCGCAACGTTTGGCAACGTTACAAGCCGAAGATGTACAAGATAAGGTTGCTAAGGAAGCTTTAAAGGCTAAGTTGGCCTCGTTGCAAGTTGCGCAAAAAGCGGTGCAAAAAAAATTGACAGCACAAGTTCAGCAAGAAAAAATATTACGGGATACTGTTACTAAAGTACCGGCCTTTACGGCTTGGAGCTATCAATTAACGACAGTGCTAGAATTGGCAGCACAGGTTAAAAAGCAACAAACACTTGTTACGACGCAACAAACAGCATTGGTAACTGCACAGGAGCAACAACAAGTTTTACAACAAGAGAATACGGTGTTATCACAGGCACAAGCTGAACAAGCAACATTACGGCAAACGTTAATGATTAAACAGTTACAGACTGAATTGCACATCGGTGAAGCTTGTCCGGTCTGTGGCGTTGTTTACACACAAACTACGACAGATGAGCATGCAGTGGCAACTTTGTATGATGAGATTAAAGTTGCGATGGCTAAAGTGGATGAACTAGATCAAACATTACAAGTGAATGCGCATGCCTTGAGTCAGTCAGCAGCAGAAGTAACGCAATTAACTACCACGATTGCTAAGGAGGAAACCCGGTACGCTGAATTACGGCATGCAATGCAAGACGGGTACATGCAATTAAAGACGGATTGGGTTGCCATGGCATTAGATGTCAAATTACCGGATATATTTGATGACAACCTGTTACGCACAATCCAAGTAAAAGCGGCTGACTTGTTGGCAAACCAGCAAACTGAGTTGGATGAATTAAAGCAAGCAATCAGTGAAAATGATAATCAGGTCCGAATGACTGAACAGGACATTATTAAACACACGGTCACTCTTGGTGAGCTACAATCACGTATTGAGAAGCGCCAAATAGATTGTGAACAGCTCCAGGGTGATACACCATTGGCGCCAGTTGCCGTTTATGAAAAGGAACAACAAACATTGACGGATGCATTAACGGCGTATGATGAGTTGTTGCAACAACTAAAGCAAGATTTGGCAGCTAACCAAGGTACCCAAACTTCATTAATGCAACAAAAAGAACAGTTAACAACAAAGTTAGCGATACTGCAGCAGGAACTTGCAACGTTGACGCAACAACATACAATGCAAGTATCCGCAGGACCGCTCCAAGATATGGCGGTCTTTGATACATTGCAAGCGCAGTTAACAACTGATCCAGAACGGTTAAGTAGATTAGAACAGCAAATGACAGCCTTTCAGACAACTTTGAAAATGACGGTAGCAGATATTGAAAAAGTAACCACTACAATTGGTGAACAAGCTATGCCAGATGTGACGGCGCTATCAAATCAGTTACAGGATAAACAGGCACACCTGCAAGAAATTCAGCGTGACATGCAACAGGCACAGGTTGCGTTAAGTCATGCCCAAAGTAACCAAATTAAGTTACTAGAAGCTAATCAAAAAATAATGACTATTACAAAATCAGCGCAAGATTTAATATTATTGACTGATGCAGTTGATGGTAATAATGGGCATAGATTACGCCTAGAACCGTTTATTTTACGAAGTTTTTTGTATGAGGTTTTACAATTTGCAAATCAGCATTATATTGGTGATTTATCAGCCGGGCGGTATCAGTTTGTGTTGTCTGGGCGCCAAGCAGCCCATGCTAATCAAAATGGCTTAGATATTGACATCTATGATCAAGATGCCGGTAAGGTTCGACCAACTAGTACGCTATCGGGTGGAGAGTCATTTATTGCGGCGCTATCGATTGCATTGTCGATGGCTGAAGTGGTTCAGCGCCGGGCCGGTGGTGCACAAATTGAGGCGTTATTTATTGATGAAGGATTTGGTTCTTTGGACGCCAATACCTTGCAGCAGGCGATGGAAGCATTAACAACTGTGGAACAAAGCGGTCGGTTGGTTGGTGTGATTTCCCACGTTGAATCCATGAAACAGCAAATTCAACAACAACTTGTGGTGCGCAAGCGCGGGGATGGGCGTAGTGAAATTCAATATCGGGTTGTTTAACTTAGTAAAATTACTTTTGAACATTTGAAAACGATTACTTTAAATTGAGAGCGTTTACTTCGGGTTTATTCATTGAAATCTAAAGCTAAGAGGTTGATAATGGGTACTCATAGATGAAGAGAACATCGAAAGTTTGGAGGTGCGGGCAATGTTTTTTGTTGTGAAGGTTTTATCAGAAGAAGTTGTTTTTTATCATGAATGCCATGATGAAGTGCAAGTAACCCCGGTGACGGTCACGAAAATGCAAGCCATGTTACCGAAAAGTAAGGCTAATTTTTTAACGATGTATACGGCGGGTGAGACGATGATGGGAGCGTTGTTATTAAAGCAAGCGCTACCCGTTACCCAACAAGCAGATGTACAAATTCTAACAGTCAATGGTTTGAGCGAATTAGTTGGTGAACGATATCAGATGATGAATTTAAAACAAAAGCAGTGGGAAGATGATGTGCTCATGACAGTGACATTAGTTATTGTGAGTCCGTTAGCATTTTTAATGCTTAATCAGATGGTGTTACCGCACTGGCAAATTACAGGTGGTGTCGCAGATATGTTGGCATTTGGTATTGTAGCGCTGGGGTTAGGCTTGTGGTATACCGTTACGTTTTCACCAGTAGCTGACCAGCTAGAAAAATGGCTGGTCCAACGTTTAGCGAAGTTAACACGAACGAACGAAAACTAAGTGCCAATTTTTGGTGATGATGTGTATAATATTAATTACCAACAGGGAAAAGGGGATTTATCATGCGTAAGGGTGACAAGTTAGCTAAGAAGCAAGCAACACGTTTGACCAAGGAAACCGAATTACAATTAAAGCGGGGCCTAATTCATGTCGAATTAGTTGATACACCGGCTGAAATTGATGCTTTCTTGGCCGCAGATAAGTAAACATAAAGGAAAGCGCTCAAATCTATCGTAAGCTATTTGCCGACAGATTTGAGCGCTTTTATGCGTTGTTAAAGACCGTTAATTGAAAATATTGGCTAGAAGAACCAACCATAGGGAATTTGTTGATAGAGTTGATCGACAGCTAGTTGATGTTGACGATTGTACATTTTTGGCCGTTCTGCTAATGAAACAAATTGGACAGCCAATGTTTCGTCGCCATCTGGGGTGATTTGACCGCCAACCTGTTCGACTTCGTATAAGGTCATGGGAATTTGGGCCTGATCCCCATTGGGAAAGGTTTGATGAAAATTGGAATCTACCCCGATTAAGGCGGTTACTTTAACATCTAAACCAGTTTCTTCTTTAAATTCACGAATAATCGTTGTGACAGTAGATTCACCAAGGGTTTGCATGCCACCAACTAAACTCCACCCAGATTCACCATCGCCCCGTTGTTCCATGAGAACTTTAGTATGCGTGTCGTCAAATAAGACGCCGGCGACACCAGGCATAATGATTTCTTCATGACCTATTTTTTGTCGTAAATCTTTAAAATACTGTTCCATGACCATTGAGAAGCCTCCTGTAAGGGTTACACTTGAATTTTTAAATTATGTTACAATAAGTGCCAAAGCAATGCAGTGGTAACTTATCCAATAGGAGAATAAGAATGACATTTGATGAATTTAACATTGAATTAGGTACTGTGCTGTACCTTGATGATATCACTGAACGGGAACAAATTGAAAGCGAAAACCAAACGCTTGCTGCAGATGGCGCAGCTGAATATGCCCGTGAACGCCAGAAAATTATGGGATCATTCCTAAGTTTTGCGGGTCTACCAGCTGATGAAGCAGCAATTAAAAAAGCTTTGGCTGCGCTGCATGAAGGATTGTCTGATGGTGAACGGACAACTTTGTTAACCATCCGTAATTTAAATAATCGTCAACAAGCCGGGCATTTTACGGAAGATGACGCGGATGAGCTTGAAGACGCAGTTGAAGCGGCAGAGGCGTATTTAATGAATCGTTTGGCTGATATTTTAGAGTAGATGAGGATCAATAAGCGAAATGAAAACAATTGTTATACCACAACCAATTGCTAATGATATCTTATTAGGACAACAACAATTAGTTGCATTACCGTTTAATGCTGAACCAGGTATGACGCAATTTTTAATGGTCTCAGATATTGAGCCCATGGCGGATGAGTATACATTAGGTTTGGCATTAGGCTATCAGTTAGGAATTGTTACAGTAAATCAAGTGGTGCCTTCAGATGATTTACCTGGTTTGTTTGAATGGGATCTATCACCCAAAGCCTTGGTTAAGCCAGTTAGTGCTGAATTGCCGGTTAATGTTATCAGTGATGTTGATGAAGGAGTGTTTGAAATAAATGCGGCAGCAACGGCGGAGTTAATGACTTGGCTCAGTGATGTTACCCAGGATTTTGGGCCAGCCTTAGCAGCGCATGCGGATGCTTTGTTGGCAATTGGTACGCAACAAATGCCACAAAAATACCAAGAAATTTTAGCACAAACTTATTCGTGGGATGCCGTTGATGCTGCTTGGGTCGCTACGCAAGCAGCACATGATCACGCGGGGCATCATCATGATTAACGCTTTTATAAATGAATGCTCATTTATTTATAAAAGCGTGTCAGACCAAGTGTTATTGATTGATCGGCAACATAAATCCCTTCATCATGTGGTACGTTACCAGCTTATGAAAAGCCGTTAATAGCAGCAAGGGCCAATGTCTGACCGATACTATTCTAGCTAAGCTGTTGAAGTAAAATGTGAAGCTTGTATAATTGAAAAATATGATTTTTCAGGAGGAATGAATAAGCATGGGCAAAGGAACGATTAAGTCAAATGATTTTGCACGGGGTGCAGCTTCGAAAGGGGCTGTTGACCAAAAGCAAAAGCAAGCCGCGCGGTTAGCTTTATTAGCACAGGCGCGTCAAAAGTCTAAGGCTGCGGCAACCGAAACAAAGTAGTTAGAAACACGGCCAACGTTAAATATGATTCATTTCATACCATAGAGGAGTAATCAATATGGCAACATTTGCAGAACGAATGCTAGATGAATTATCTAGTGGACAATTAGATGATGCTAAAAAGTCATTTGCATCAGCACTACGCTATGATGATGACGATACAATTTATTCATTAGCAGAAGAACTATATGGGCTTGGATTTTCAAATCAAGCCCAGCGTGCTTATCAAAAGCTCCTCGATAAGTATCCTGACGAAGATCAATTGCGGACGGCTTTGGCTGATATTGCGATTGATGAGGATAAAACAGATGAAGCGATTGCGTATTTGGCTGAAATCCAACCTGAATCTACGGCTTATTTAGAAGCTTTGTTAGTGATGGCCGATTTGTACCAAACAGAGGCTTTAAACGAAGCAGCAGAAGCTAAATTGCAAGAAGCCTATGCGCTAGCACCTGAAGAGCCAATTATTCAATTCGCATTGGCTGAATTATACTTTGCGATGGGCCAATATAACACCGCAATTCCGTATTATCGTGACTTGCTACAAGCCGGTGAACGACGTTTCTCTGGTCTGGACATTGCTTCACGGATTGGGGTGGCCTATGCCTTGGTTGGTAACTTCCAAAATGCGTTGGGGTACTTGCAACAGATTAAGGATGCGGATATGACCCCAGATGTGCGCTTCCAATTAGGAATGACGTATGCGGTTGATCCAGAAACAGCTAATCAAGCCATTGCAACTTTAGAGGAGCTACAGGAACTTGATTCGTCATATGCGGGATTGTACGAGCCGCTAGGACAATTGTATGAGGATACGCATGATTTAGCGCAAGCACTTATTACCTATCAAGCTGGAATTGCAGTGGATGCCTTTAATACACCGTTGTATATTCGTGCCGGTAAAATTGCGCAACAGCAAGGTGAGGTAGCCAAAGTAGCGACTATCTACCAAGATGGTTTGGCTAACAATCCAGAAGATTTGTCATTGACCATTGCTTACTCTGATTTCTTAATTGCGACCGATGATCATGTTGCAAATATTAATTTACTGAATGATTTTTTGGCTGATGAAGAATCCGAGGCTGATCCACAACTTTATTGGAACTTAGCACAAAGTTATACTGCGTTGGAAGATTTTGAAATGGCGACGAATTATTGGAATGCAGCATTGCCGTTCTTCTTGGATAATGTCAACTTCTTGAAGCCAGCGTATTACTTCTTCCGTGAAGAAGGTGAAACAGCGCTAGCTAAGGAAGCATTATACAACTACACCCAGTTGGCACCAAATGATTTTGAGATGATCGAATTATACGATCAAATGCAAGCCGACGAACAATTGTAATCATGAATTTAGCATGGTGCTACGACGTAGTGACCATGCTTTTTTAATACCAAAATCCAGCAACCATGATATTTTATGATGAATTGTGAGAACTGATTAGCCGGTATCTCTGATTTATGCTAATATATCTGTAATAAAACTAATAGAAATGGGGTCATTGTAATGGATGCATTGCAATTATCACATCGTTTAGCGACGGTGGCTTCATATGTACCAGACGGCGCGCGTTTAGCGGATATTGGGTCGGATCATGCTTATTTACCAGCTAATTTGTTGTTGAATAAACATATCTCATTTGCCATTGCTGGTGAAGTAGCCCAAGGGCCGTTAGATAATGTGCAACATGAAATTAATCGTCATGGTTTACGTGATGTCTTAATACCGCGGTTGGCTGATGGTTTAGCGGCTGTACAACCGGATGACTTGGTTGATACCGTTACGATTGCCGGGATGGGTGGCCGTTTAATTGCGCAAATTTTAACAGCTGGGCATGCTGACGGACAACGTTATCAACATTTGATTTTACAGCCCAATATTGATATTGATGTGGTTCGCCATTGGCTAATGACTAATGGCTATCAATTGACTGATGAAACGGTTATTGAGGATGATGGTCATTTTTATGAAGTCTTAGTTGCGGTGCCTGGGACTGTAACGTATGGTGAAACGGCCTTAAAGTTTGGTCCATTTAACATGGTGAAGCGACCAAATGCTTGGTTGCAAAAGTGGCAACGTGAATACGATCGCGTTAATGAAATTATGACCAAACTTGCCGCAGCTGATAAAACAGCCACGCCAGCTTATCAGTCGTACGCGCAAACACAACGTGAAATCAGTGAGGCATTAGGGCTATGAAAGCAAGTGACCTAATTGCTCGAATTGAGGCTTATGCACCTCGGCAACTAGCCTTTGAGAAGGATCCGATTGGGCTACAACTAGGGGATGCGACCCGTGAAATTCAAACGGTGATGACTGCGTTAGATGTACGGCCAGAAGTGGTGCAAGAAGCGATTGATAAAAACGTTGACTTTATTTTTGCGCATCATCCGCTTATTTTTCGCCCAGCTAAGAATCTAGACTTGTCAAATCCACAAAATAAAATGTACGCGGATTTGATTAAACATGACATCGTGGTGTATGCAGCGCATACGAATCTGGATGCCGCTGTTGGGGGGATGAATGATTGGTTGGCTGAGTTACTAATGCTGCAAGATGTCCAACCATTAGTTCCGAATGCAGATGGTCAAACTGGCTTGGGACGCATTGGCAAGTTAACAGCTCCTCAATCAGTAGCCGATTATGCCCAAGCATTGCGGGATGGATTTGGCGTTAAGACGTTACGCGTGATTGCTAATGATTTAACACGTCCCATTCAAACAATCGCAGTGCTTGGTGGTGATGGGGGAAGTTATTACCACCAAGCGATGGCAGCCGGAGCTGACGCTTACGTGACGGCGGATTTGTATTATCATACGGCACATGATGTCTTGGCTGATGATTTTGTGGTGATTGACCCTGATCACCACATGGAGGCCATTGCCAAGGAGCGTTTGGTGGCGCTTATTCAAACTTGGCAAACTGAATCAGGGTGGCGCTTGACCGATGTCTTTGCCTCTGAGCAGAACACCGATCCTTACACATATATTTAATTATAGAATAAGAGGTAATAGACATGACAGAAACTGTATATCCAAATTTGATTGATCGTTTTGTGCGCTACGTGAAGATTAACACGCGTTCAAATGAAGCATCTGAAACAGTGCCATCAGACGCTAAGGAAATTGCTTTCTTGGCTGATTTGGCTATTGAATTACAAGAATTAGGGCTAGAAAATATACGTACGATGTCAGATGGTTACGTGTTTGCAGAACTAGCTGCTAACATTGCGGTTGATGTGCCCACAATTGGGTTTATCTCTCACGTGGACACGGCCGATTTTAATGCAGAAAATGTTAAGCCACAATTTGTTGAAAATTATGATGGTGAATCTGACATTAAGTTGAATGATGAATACACGTTATCACCAACCGATTTCCCTTCACTAAAGAAGTATGCGGGTCACACGTTGATCACAACTGATGGAACGACTTTGTTGGGGGCTGATGATAAGGCCGGTGTTGCTGAAATTATTGCCGCAGCTGAGTATTTGATTGCGCACCCAGAAGTTAAGCACGGTAAGGTTGTCTTTGGCTTTGGACCAGACGAAGAAATTGGTATCGGTGCTAATAATTTCCACGTTGCCGAATTTGGGGCTGATTTTGCTTACACGGCTGATGGTGGTCCAGCTGGTGAATTAGAATGGGAAACGTTCTCAGCGGCTGGCGCAACAATCAAGATTCAAGGACGTAACGTTCACCCTGGAACAGCCAAGGATACGATGGTTAACGCTTTACAAGTGGCAATTGATTTGCACAATGCGCTACCAGCTGGCGACCGACCGGAATTGACAGAAGGGCGTCAGGGCTTCTTCCACTTGCTGCAATTAGATGGTACGCCTGACGAAGCACAAATGGCTTACATTATTCGTGATCACGATCGTCAAATTTTTGAAGAACGTAAGCGCGTTTTGACGGACGTTGTCAAGGAAATGAATGCCAAGTTGGATACTGATCGTATTGTTTTGACAATGAAGGATCAATACTACAACATGGGTGAAATTCTAAAGGATGATATGACCTCAGTTGACTTGGCTGAACGGGCCATGAAGGCAGTGGGTGTGACGCCAATTATTGAACCCGTCCGTGGTGGAACTGATGGTTCAAAGATTACGTTCTTGGGTCTGCCAACACCTAATTTATTTGCTGGTGCAGAAAACATGCACGGTCGCTTTGAATATGTTTCTACGGAAACGATGAAGCAAGCAACGGATACAATTCTTAAGATTATTACGTTGAATGCGGAAGCTTAAAGCGCATTAAATTAAGATTCAGACCAATTTAACCTAGAAATTTTTAACGCTTACATGGTATAATAACAACAATTAATTGGAATTATCCATGTAGATAAAGGGAGCAGGAATTATGTCTAAGACGTTAGCAGTTAACGCAGGTTCTTCATCATTGAAGTTCCAACTACTAGAAATGCCGGAAGAAACGGTAATCGCTAAGGGGCAAGTTGAACGTATTGGCTTGTCAGAAAGTATCTTCTCATTGAAGTTTAACGGCGAAAAGACAGAATTTGTGCAAGATATTGCAGATCACAAGCAAGCAATTGAAGTGATGTTGGCACAATTCGAAGAAAAGAACATCATCGCTGATAAGTCAGAAATCACTGGTGTTGGTCACCGTGTGGTTGCTGGTGGTGAATTCTTCAATAAGTCAGTCATTGTTAATGATGATGTCTTGGCAAAGATCAAGCAATTGGCTGAATATGCGCCTTTGCACAACCCAGCTAACGCTACTGGTATCGAAGTTTTCCAAGAAATGTTGCCTGAAGCTACTTCAGTTGCAGTGTTTGACACGGCTTTCCACCAAACATTGCCACGTGAAAACTACCTATACCCACTACCATACGAATACTACACGAAGTACGGTGCTCGTAAGTACGGTGCCCACGGAACGTCACACCGTTACGTTGCATCACGTGCTGCGGCCATGCTTGGTAAGCCAGTCGAAGAATTGAAGATTATCACATTGCACTTGGGTGCCGGTGCTTCAATCACAGCTATTAAGGATGGAAAGTCATTTGACACATCAATGGGATTCACACCATTGGCTGGTTTGATGATGGCTACGCGTACTGGTGACGTTGATCCTTCATTGCTATACTTCATTCAAGAACGTGAAGGTTTGTCAAACGACGAAATGTTGCACATGTTGAACAACAAGTCTGGTTTGTTGGGTGTTTCATCACTTTCATCAGACATGCGTGACTTGGAAGAAGTTGCTGACACAAACGAACATGCTAAGCTAGCTTTGGACATGTTCTTGAACCGTGTTGTACGTTACTTGGGTCAATACACATTTGAAATGGGTGGTGTTGATGCCATCGTATTTACAGCCGGAATTGGTGAAAATGCTGCTAACGTACGTGAAGCCATCATTGAGCACCTTGAATTCTTGGGTATTAAGATGGATAAGGAAGCCAACGATGTTCGTGGTGTTGAGCGTGTTATCTCAACGGAAGATTCATCAGCCGCTGTGTTGTTGGTTCCAACAAATGAAGAACTTGAAATTGCACGCGACGTTGAAATGTTGAAGAACGCTGCCAAGTAATTTTTAAGCTTCAGCTGTTAAGATATGCGTATCGAAGCTGAAGGGGGTAGTAAGATGTTTCTAATTATTTTAATTGGGTTGATTGCGTTGCTGTGGTTCTACGGTAAGCGTCAACTTAAAAAGTTCGTAGCAAAGGTGAGTTTTGATATGCCAACACATGGGCAACATCAAGCTCCTCGTCAAAATGTTTTTGATGGACAATTTGAAGAAATTCGAACAACTAAAATGAAATAAACAACTACTTTAATATAAACAAATAAAACACTCAGGTAGCTATCTTGTTTACCTGAGTGTTTTTTGTAACATAAAATAGAGATACGAAATGTTTGACGAGGTAAGTAGCATGCAACAACAATGGTGGCAAAATAAAATTATATTAGCATTAGGTAGTTTAGGTGCCGTTATTTTTATATTAGAGAGTGTCGTTGCCACTTTGATTTGGCCAACTTATCAAATGGGGCAGCAACCACTCGCGATTCTGACGGCTTCAGACGCGTTATATGCCACAGGTTTTAAAGGTGTCGAGCTAATTGCTGGACTAGTCATTACGGTGACGCTGGTGGCGATTTGGTGCTATGCACGCTATGAGAAGCAGAGCCAATTTGTGATGGCTCTACAACAATTGCTATTAGTTTGGCTTGTACAGGTTGTGCTATGGTTTGTTTGGCCGTTAGATAGTATTGCGCAAGCGACCCTTAGTCAAGGGATAACGCCACGTGACGTTGTCTTTGGTTTAGCTACGGGATTATTAACGATTACAATTTGGCGGGCCGGTACAGCGGCTGGTACATTTAATATGTTGTCATTAACCAATGGACTGCATTTGTTTGCCATTTTATTGTTAATGTTTCACGTTTTAGAGTTTATGGTCCCGTTGTTTGGCTGGCCATTAGCTGGTTTTTTTGATGTCTTAGCAATGGATATCTTAGCGGGAACGATGGGCTTATTGAGTTGGTATTTTATGCGTTTAGCAGAATAATTATTTTGTTAAAAACCGCTATATAACGGCATTTGTGATGTTTTAAATGGTGTAAAGGGAAAATACTTGTCACTTTTTAAGAGAAAACACTTGATATTTTTGGAAAACATGTGTAATATAATTATTTGTAATTTACTAGCTATATTGTAACGGCGCAAGCTTGGGGATTAGCCCAATGCAGCTAATCCTGTCGTTCAAATTAGTGGTGAGGGGCACCTCACAAATTAAATTCAAGGAGTTATGTTAATGCGCATTAACATTTTGTTAGAAGCCGCCGAAACAGGTGAGCGTATCTACCTAACTTCTAAGAACCGTCGTAACACACCAGACCGCTTGGAGTTGAAGAAGTACTCTCCAAAGTTGCGTCGTGTTACTGTGTTCAAGGAGGTTAAGTAATCATGGCTAAGAAGTCAAAGATCGCTAAGGCTAAGAAGATTGAAGCAACTGTAGAGAAGTACGCTGCAAAGCGTGCTGAATTGAAGGCTGCTGGTGACTACGTAGGATTGTCAAAGTTGCCTCGCAACGCGTCTCCTGTACGTATGCACAACCGTGATAAGATTGATGGACGTCCACACGCTTACATGCGTGAATTCGGAATGTCACGTTTGAACTTCCGTCAATTGGCACACAAGGGATTGATTCCTGGTGTTAAGAAGGCTTCTTGATAATCTGCATTTTACCTTAAGTCTTAAGAAAAGCATCTACGTTTACGTAGGTGCTTTTTTTGTGTGGTTATGCTAACATGTAGTCAATTTATGAATATTGAGGATGAAATAATGAATAACGATGTGGAAGTGATGTTATACGTGACTGATGTCGAACGTGAGGCTGCTTTTTGGCAAAGTGTAGGCTTTATTGAACGAGATCGCCAAGATATGGGTAAAACGATGATGGTTCAAGTGGCTCCTAGCGCAGAAGGAGACTTTGCGTTAAATTTATTTGATATTGCGTTTATTCGTGAAGAATCTCCAGAAGTGGCTGATAATGTACCATCAATCATGTTTCATAGTGATGACGTTGAAGCTTTGTATCATAAGATGCAAAGTTTAGAGATTGAGACAGGCGAGTTAGTTGAAATGGGGCTACAAAAAGTCTTTAATTTCGCTAATCCAGATGGCCTCTATTTTGCTGTTTCTGGTATTTAACAGTTTTATTTGATTTGTGATATTGAACACTATTAGTTTAAAATGAAAAAACCTTAACAGGACCTTAATTAAAAATCCGGAATAATGGAGTATACTGGATTAATAATCAAAATAAAATTGAGGTGTATCGCAATAATGTTAGAGAAAACAGTTTTGAGCAAGCTTTTGTCAAACGCCTTTGATATGCCAGTGATGGTAACATACTGGGATGGTAAGACGGAAAATTATGGCGAAGGTTTACCACAAACGCATATTAAGTTGAACACAAAGTTAAATATGAAGACATTGGCACAAATGCCTACGTTAACATTAGCAGAAGCTTACATGCACCGTGACATTGAAATTGAAGGTAGCATTCAAGCGTTGATCACGTCAGCTTACCGTAAAGCAGGTAGTTTTTTGACTGATCAAAGTGGTCTTAAGGGCACTTTGACTAAGATGTTGCGGGGCCACGATAAGAAGTCTTCTAAGGAAGATATTCAAAGTCACTATGATATTGGTAATGATTTTTATGCCAAGTGGTTGGATAAGACAATGACTTATTCAGCTGCATACTGGGCTAAAGATGATATGACTTTGGAAGAAGCACAAATAGCTAAAGTGCACCACATCTTGGATAAGTTAAATGCGCAACCGGGTAAGAAGTTGTTAGACATTGGTTCAGGTTGGGGGACGTTGATTATTACAGCTGCCCAAGAATACGGTCTAGAATCATACGGTGTAACGTTGTCAGAAGAACAATATGCCATGACACTACAACGTGTGAAGGAACTTGGGTTGGAAGATAAGGTTCACGTTATGTTGATGGACTATCGTGATATCAAAGAAATGGACTTTGACTACATTACCTCAGTTGGTATGTTTGAACACGTTGGTAAGGAAAACTTGGAAGGGTACTTCCAGAAGGTTGCTGAATACTTGGCACCAAATGGACGTGCTTTGATTCATGGTATTACGGGTCAACACCGTGGTGCTGGTGTCGATCCATTCATCCACAAGTACATCTTCCCAGGTGGTTACATTCCAAATATTGCAGAAAACGTGGGTCACATTATGGATGCTGGTTTGCAATTGGATGATATTGAACCATTGCGTCGCCACTACCAAAAGACATTGGAAGTTTGGTCAGAAAACTATAACAAGGTTTATGATGAAACGGTTGCCGAAAAGGGTGATGATTTTGCCCGTATGTGGGATTTGTACCTACAAGCTTGCGCGGCATCATTTGAAGCGGGAAACATTGATGTTATCCAATTCTTGATGACAAAGGGCGCTGCTGGGCAAGGGTTGCCAATGTCACGTGCATACATGACAGCACGCGAACAATAATAAATGAGCATGGACGATTACTAGACGTAAAATCAGTAGTGGTCCATGCTTTTTTTGCGTACAATAGTAGGTAATAAAGGCAATTGGGTAGGTGAATCACATTATGGAAACATTTTTTAATTTAGATAATTACAATTTACCGGTCACAATTGAACATATTGGGGTTGATTGGACGCAAGAGACAATTATTCGGCATCAAGGGTTTCCGCATTTTCACTGGTTGCAAACAGAGCGAGGTGAAGGCCAATTCTGGGTGGGGGAAGAACGTTTTATTTTGTCTAAAGATGCGGGTATTTTAGTTGCGCCGGGGGTGCCGCATCGTTATGAACCCATTAGTCAGGAACCATGGCAGGTGCGTTTTATAACGTTTCAAGGGACCTTGGTGGATGAATTTAGTCGGCAAATTTTAGCTAATAAATATGTTTATTTGCCAAGTGCCCAGGGGGTTGGGTTGCATGAGACAACAGCTACAATGTTGCAGTTGCTAAATGAAGCACCACGTAAGCAAGAAAAGATATCAGCGGCAGCATACTATTTTTTACTTCATATTAGTCAATTGCAAGAAGCGCAGCTCAATCGGCAACATCCTGATTTTGTGAGATATATTACACCAGCGTTGACATATATTGAACAACATTTTTCGGAAAGTTTGACAGTAAATGAGCTTGCGCAGGTCCTAGCTGTAACGCCACAGTACTTAGATCGGCTTTTTCAACGATTTTTGAAGCAAGCGCCACGTGATTATATTCGGCATACACGTCTTAGTCACGCCAAAACATTATTGATTTCGCAAAAACATTTGCGCGTTTCGGCAGTGGCAAATGCAGTGGGATATAATGACGCGGCTTACTTTAGTGCCGTTTTTAAGCGCGAAACGGGAGTGACGCCACTTAATTATCGTCGTTGGCAAACTTAAGGTTGTTTCCGTTTTTAATGTTTTTTGGTTAAAAATACGCTAAAACTGATGTGTAAGCGTTATATTATTGTAAATATAGAAACGACATTAAATTAACCGAGGGGTTTATCATGACATTAAAAGATGCTTTAATAACAACGTTTACTGAAAAATTTGGGCAAGCACCAACTGAACTTTATTTTTCACCTGGTCGTGTGAACTTAATTGGTGAATACACAGATTTTAATGGGGGACACGTTTTTCCAGCGGCTATTGGGGTAGGGACATATGCGGCTGTGTCATTACGTGATGATGATGAAATCCATGCATATTCAGAAAATTTTGCAACTGATGGCGTGTTAACGTTCGATCGTCATGATTTAGCGTTAGGGAAGCATGATACCTGGGTTAAATATGCACGTGGGGTAATAAGTGAACTGCAATTGCGTGGGTATGAGGTGCCACGCGGATTTAATTTGGCCATCGTTGGTGATATGCCAACGGCGTCAGGATTATCTTCATCTGCATCGTTAGAATTATTAGTTGCAACAATTTTGAATGAGTTATTTGATTTTGGTATTGCACGGCTTGATTTGGTCAAGCTGGGTCAAGCGGTTGAAAATAATTATTTAGGGTTACAAACTGGTATTATGGACCAATTTGCGGTTGCATTTGGGGAAAAAGAAGCAGCCATGTTCTTGGATACGAACACTATGGTTTATGAAATGGTGCCAGCGGAATTTGGCGATTATGATTTAGTCATCATGATTACTAATAAAAAACGTGAACTGGTAGACTCTAAATACAATGAACGCCGTGCGCAAACTTCAGCAGCGTTGGCTGATTTGCAAAAAACACTACCCATTAAGACGCTCGGTGATTTAACGAACGAACAATTTGAGGCAGCGGCTGATCAAATTATGGATGATACGAATCGGCGTCGTGCTCGGCACGCGGTAACAGAGAATCAACGCACAATTATTGCAAAAGAAGCCTTAACGAATCATGATATTGTTCACTTTGGTGAGTTATTAACCGCATCGCACGTTTCATTACGTGATGATTTTGAAGTATCAGGGATTGAGTTAGACACCTTAGTGACAGCAGCGCTAGCGCAACCAGGTGTGTTGGGTGCTCGGATGACGGGAGCTGGTTTCGGTGGTAGCGCCATTGCGTTGGTGCAACATGATGTGGTGGTTGATTTTATTGCGGCCGTTGGACGTGCATACGAGGATGAAATCGGCTATGCGGCAACGTTTATTGGTGCAGAAATTGTTGCTGGTACGCATCGTTTATAAGGGAAGGAATAGCTGATGGAGCTAGATGCAATAGCAAGCAAAATCGTTGTAGATTTTATCGCATGGGGGATTAAGCTACATGCTTATACGGCAACTGAAACGATTTATCAAACAAATCGGTTATTGCGGCTGCTAGATGTAGATGGGATAGACTTGCAAGTTGTTGGTGACACGACCACGGCTTTAGCAACGTTAACAGATGGGTTAATGACTATTAGTGCGCATGATGGTGATGGTTATCGAGCGGAGTTATTGGACATTGTGACACCAACGCCAGATCGCTTGCAGACCGAATTTAACCGTTTATATCTTCTTGATCCAGAACAGGCGATTGCCTACTTTTATGAATTAAGTCGGTTGGTAGAAAATATCAAAGTACGCGAAGTGGCACGAAATCGTCAATTTATCTATGCATCAGAATTTGGTGATCTTGAGATTACGATTAACTTATCAAAACCAGAAAAAACAACAGCTGAAATTAAAGCAGCCGCTAATTTACCAAAAACTAGTTACCCACCAACCGCTTTAGATGTAACGAATGAAGGTTATCGGGGGAACGGGCGAATTGCGCCGCGGCAAACGCATCGGTTTATCAGAACTAATTTAGGAGATGAGCAATGGGGGTGGCATTATTCACCATATGCTTACTTTGCTGAGCATGCCATTTTTGTTAATTTTACGCGCCAAATGATGCGAATTAATGGACAAACATTTCAAAAGTTGGTGCAATTGGTGCAAAAATATCCAGCGTATGTTGTCGGTTCAAATGCGGACTTACCAATTGTTGGGGGATCAATTCTATCGCAGGAGCATTTTCAAGGTGGTAGGCATGAATTCCCGATGCTTAAAGCTGCAGAATGCTATCAATTTAACTTACCGACGTTTGCATCCGTGCAAGCAAGTGTGTTGCATTGGCCGATGACGGTCATTAAATTGCGTAGTCAGGATGAACAAAAAATAGTGCAAGCTAGTGAATATATCCGTGATTCATGGTCGTCTTATAGTGATGAGACACTATCAATTTATGCATATGGCCCTGATCGTCAAGCACAGCATACGGTAACGCCAATTATCCGCTATTATGATAACGAGTATCAAATGTATATTGTGTTACGTGATAATGGTGTGTCACCGGAATTTCCAGATGGCATTTTTCATCCGCACCAAGATGTACAACATATTAAGCGTGAAAATATTGGGTTGATTGAGGTGATGGGGTTGGCAATTTTACCAGGTCGCCTACAAACCGAATTAGCAATCGTTGCTGATTATCTTACTGATCAAGCATTGTTGTCACAAGTTGCCGAGACGCATCAAGAGTGGGCCCAAACCATTAAAGCGACCTTTGCGCAACAAACTGTGTATGGATCGGCTGATTTTGTTGATAACGCAGTTGGTGAAGTGTTTGCTCGTGTGTTGCTGGATGCGGGCGTGTATAAATTGGATATGGCTGGTCAGGCAGGGTTACAAAGATTTATTAAACATCTCCAAGTTCAATAATGAGCCTAAAAAGCACGTGAAGATAGCTGTCACGTGCTTTTAAATTAAAGCGCTTGAATGCGGTACTTATCTCGATTAAGATAGGACTATGAGAATACGAGATGAAAATAAAATAAAAGCGCTCGAAGAGGCGACTTACGCGTTAGTTGAAGAAGCTGGTATTGCTGGGTTTAGCCTTAATAAACTCGCTAAACGTGCCGGTGTATCGGTGGCAACCACGTATATTTATTATGAGAATAAGATGGACTTATTGGGACAACTTTTTCAAAAAGTACAAACATTGCTCATTGATAATTTACCCGTACCCAGGGCAGATCAACCAATTACGGTGCAATTTGCGAAGTTAATGCAAGCTTATGCGGAGGCTTTTGAACAGCATCCGCAGCAGGTTGCTTTTTTGGCGGCGATGACCGCAAACCCATCATTTTTACCAGCTGAAGAACAAGGGCAAGGGTCATTGCTTGGTCCAGCGATGTTGACGGTGATTAAGCGGGCGTATCAGGCTGATATGCTGACTACGAGTAATGTGGATATCATTGTTGCGCAGTCTTTACAGCCGCTACAGTGGTTAATGCAATCGCGGACACAAAACGGGTTATCGGTGAGTGAAGAAGAAGTAGCCTTGTTAATTACATTGGCTGAACGAGCTTTATTTAAAAAAGCTGATTTATGATGTTAATCTCCGAATTGGAGAAGCGTTTACATGGGCATTTTCTTACATTTCCTATATAATGTTAAGAGTAGTTAAATATAAAAACCGCTACAATAATTAATCGTATTTCCACGGGAGGAAAAATACATGTCATCATTTGATTACGACGTTTTGTATATCGGAAGTGGTCACGGAACCTTTGATGGGGCTATTCCGTTGGGTGCTAAGGGAAAGAAGGTTGGTGTTGTTGAAGAAGGTTTGGTAGGTGGAACTTGCCCAAATCGCGGATGTAACGCCAAGATTGTTTTGGATTCACCAGTTGCTTTGCAACGTCACATGGAAGCAGCCCATGGTGTTGTAACCGGTGAAACGAAGATTAACTGGCCAGCTAACCAAGCGCACAAGCATGATGTTATTGACGGATTGCCTGGTTTTATTCAAGGTTTATTGGAATCAACAGATGTTGACGTTTTGTTTGGTCGTGGAACTTTAGCAGATGCTCACACGGTTATGGTCGATGGTGAAGCTAAGACAGCTGAAAAGATTGTTATTGCAACTGGTCTACGTCCAAACCGCTTGGATATTCCAGGTTCAGACTTGGCACATGATTCAGAAGACTTTATGAATTTGTCAGACATGCCAGCTCGTGTAACAATTATTGGTGCGGGTTACATTGCATTAGAATTTGCCACGATGGCTAATGCTGCTGGGTCAGAGGTTACAGTTGTGATGCACGGTGATCAAGCATTGCGTGAATACCACCAACCATTTGTTGAGCAAATCATTGCTGACTTAACTAAGCGTGGTGTTGCCTTTGTTCGTGAAACTGAAGTTGAAGCGATTGTGCAAGGAGCTGACGGCTTGGTTGTTCGTGGTCAAGAGCTAAATGTTGAGACTGATTGGGTACTAGATGCAACAGGTCGTATTCCAAATGTTGAAAACTTAGGTTTGGAGACGGTTGGGGTTGATTTTACTGCGAAGGGAATTCAAGTTGATGAATACCTACGTACGTCAGTGCCAAATATCTATGCATCAGGTGATGTTATTGATAAGGTACAACCAAAGTTGACGCCAACAGCTATCTTTGAATCACTTTACTTGATGCACACGTTTGCGGATGAAACAACTGATCCAATTGTTTATCCAGCTATTCCATCAGTTGTCTTTACGTCACCACGTTTGGCGCAAGTTGGGGTAACAGTTGCGGAAGCCAAGGCAAACCCTGAGCAATACACAATCGTAGAAAACCACATTCCGGATGATTGGTACCGTCAAGTTGATCACGAAACAATTGGTGATAATGTTTTGATTTTTGATCAAGAACACAAGTTGGTTGGTGCAACTGAAGTATCAGCTAAGGCGGATGATGTTATCAATGCTTTGTTGCCAGCGATCGAATTTAAGTTTGGTCCTGCTGAAATTGAACGAATGGTTCACTTGTTCCCATCAATTGCTTCATCAGCATGGGGTCAATTGTAATTTATGATTTTTTAAAGTAATTAAAAAGCAGTTAACGACTTGATTTAGTCGTTAACTGCTTTTTTGGTGTAACTAGGCAAAATCATCATGTGGTTGCCATAAGTTATTGAAAATCAGGGTTACGATAGGGCGTACAATAAATAGTAATAGCGGGATAGCAAAAATCAACGTGTGTCCCCATTGAATGAAGTACGAACGGATGAGGTGGTGGACATCATAATTGTGTGAGATATAAAGACCATAAATTGACATGAGGGTTACATTACCAGTGACAACTAGAATAGGCATTGAGTGGTGGCGAGGTACTAATCGAACAATCCAGTCAGGGAATTGTTGGTGTAATTTGATCATCATTGGAATGGTTAATAGCTCTTTAAATAGCATTGCTAATAGGAAGGTTAGCGGGACGATGGTTAAAGTTGTGATGATGGTTTGCTTGTGCCAACCATACATCCAAGTACCGTTCCAAATGCTGATGACAGTAACCATCACTAGGGTTGTGACAACGCCAATGATGAATGATCGTTCGATAAATTTTTTCATTAAAGTTCCTCCGAATTTAGATATCATATATTAAAATTATCACAAAGTCGCTGTTGGACGCAAGTTATTCAAAAAATTATTGCATGAACACTGAATTTTTGATATTGTGAAATACAGTGATTATTAATCATTAACATAAATACTGACAGTGGTTCGTAACCATCCCACTTACAAAAAACTAGGAGTTTTAAATAATGAATAATTCAAAAAAGCGTTTTTCAACACGTGATATTGCGCTGATTGCGATTGTGGCAGCCTTATATGCTGTGGCCACCTTAGCCTTACCGTTTGCTTCGTATGGAGCCGTACAACTACGTTTCTCAGAAGGGTTTAATCATTTAGTTGTATTTAATAAGCGCTATATTATCGCACTGACGCTAGGTGTATTTATTGCTAATATTTGGTCGCCGTTGGGCATTGTAGACATGTTAGTTGGAACTGCCGGCACGTTATTGATGACCACAATGTCATATTTTGCAACACGTAAGGTAGAAAGTGTTATTAAGCGGTTGGCAATTAGTACTGTTATTGACGCCCTTATGATGTGGGTTGTGGCAGCTGAATTGCACGTGGTTGCCAAGGCTCCATTTTGGGCAACATATGGTTGGGTTGCGTTAGGTGAATTTGCAGCTTTGATTATTGGCGCAATTATTTTCTATCTTATTAATAAGCGGATTAATTTGGCAAAGTAATGATTTCACAAGATTATCATGATCAAACAATTCTAATTACCGGAGCAGCATCAGGCATTGGATATGCACAAATGCAGACGTACCTGGCAGCTGGCGCTAGGGTGTTGGCAGTTGATCAACAGATGATTACAGTACAACATCCCCGATTAACTAATTTTCAATTAAATTTAACTGACGAACAAGCTGTTTCAGATTGGTTGCTGACGTTGCCGCCGGTGGATATCTTCTTAAGTACGGCTGGTGTTTTAGATAACTTTACGCCAGCTACTCAAACTGATTTACAAACAATTAAACGTGTTATGGCAGTGAATGCGACTGCGCCAATTCAAATCACGTTGCATTTATTGCCACAGATGATTAAGCGACAAAGTGGCATGATGATTTTCATGACATCAATTGCTGGTCAAATTGCTGGTGGCGGTGGTGCGGCCTATACAATGTCTAAACATGCCTTGGTTGGTTGGATGAAGCAGCTGGCATTAGATTATGCGGCGGATGGGATTCGAGTGAATGCGATAGCGCCAGGCGCAATTGATACGCCGATGAATGCGGCTGATTTTGCAGGTGATGGTGCGATAGCACGGTCGGTGGCTGCCCAAACACCGGTGCGGCGTTGGGCTCAGGCACAAGAAGTCGCGGATTTAACTTTATATCTAACGAGTCCACAAGCAAGTTACATGCAAGGGCAAGTTGTCACTCTTGACGGTGGCTGGACAATTAAATAACCAATTTTAAATCGGCTGACGTGACGTCAGCCGATTTTTTTGTTATATTATAGATAACCCGTAATTAGCACTCTCTTAAATAGAGTGCTAAAAAATACTTGTTATTAAAATGAGACGGGTGTATAATAATATTACAAGCTAATGAGAAAGGTTCCCATAAGCTTGACGATATGATATGCAAAGGAGCGTATACAACTTATGGCAAACTACAATGATGCTTTTAACTCAGATATGAACGATATTTTTAACCAAATGATGGGTCGAATGGGTGGACTGAACTCAGAAAGTTCACGTTATTTGATTAATGGCCGCGAAGTGACGCCGGCTGAATTTGCGCAGTATCGACAAACTGGTCAACTACCAGGTGACGAAGGACAACAATCAGAAAATGCACAGCAAGCTGGGCAAATGAAGAAAGATGGCATGTTAGCAAAGTTAGGTCGTAATTTAACGGCTGAAGCGCGTGAAGGACTGCTAGATCCAGTAATTGGTCGTAACAAAGAAATTCAAGAAACGGCCGAAATTTTGAGCCGCCGTACTAAGAATAACCCTGTTTTAGTTGGGGATGCTGGTGTCGGAAAAACGGCTGTAGTAGAAGGTTTAGCACAAGCGATTGTGGCTGGTAACGTGCCAGCTTCAATTCAAAATAAGGAGATCATTTCCATTGATCTTTCAAGCATTGAAGCGGGAACACAATACCGTGGTAGCTTTGAAGAGAACGTGCAGAACTTAATTAAGGAAGTTAAGGAAGCCGGTAATATTATTGTCTTCTTTGATGAAATCCACCAGATTCTTGGCACAGGTGCCATGGGTGGTGATAGTGGGTCAAAGGGATTGGCGGACATTTTAAAGCCAGCTTTGAGCCGCGGTGAATTCACGGTGATTGGTGCGACGACGCAAGATGAATACCGGAATACGATTTTGAAGAATGCTGCTTTGGCTCGGCGTTTCAATGAAGTGACTGTTAATGCACCAAGTGCAGAAGATACCTTTAATATCTTGCTTGGTATTCGTGACTTGTATGTGGAACACCACAATGTTGATATTCCAGATGCGGTTTTGAAAGCGGCGGTGGACTATTCAATTCAATACATCCCACAACGGTCATTGCCTGACAAGGCGATTGATTTGTTAGATATGACAGCGGCGCACTTAGCTGCAAAACACCCGGTAGCTGATGTCGTATCACTAGAAGCTAATATCAAGCACGAACGGGAGTTGCAACAAGCTGCAGTCGACAAGGAAGATTTTGAGCAGGCTGCAAAGCACAAGGTTACAATTGATAATTTGCAAAAAGAAATTGATAATGCTGGTGAAGCAAAGCGCGTGACAGCAACCGTTAATGATGTCGCTGAGAGTGTTGAACGCTTGACAGGTGTTCCAGTTGCCCAAATGGGAGCTTCAGATATTGAACGCTTGAAGGAAATTGGCGACCGACTACGTGGTAAAGTAATTGGTCAAGATGAAGCGGTACAAGCAGTTGCACGCGCTATTCGCCGAAATCGAGCTGGCTTTGATGATGGTAATCGTCCAATTGGTAGCTTCTTATTTGTTGGACCTACTGGGACTGGTAAGACTGAACTTGCAAAGCAATTAGCCTTGGACATGTTTGGCTCAAAGGATCATGTGATTCGATTAGATATGTCAGAGTATGCGGATGTGACGGCAGTTTCCAAGTTAATTGGTGCAACGGCTGGGTACGTTGGATACGATGATAATAGCAATACATTGACAGAACGTGTTCGTCGTCAGCCATATGCCATTGTCTTATTGGACGAAATTGAAAAGGCTAACCCACAAGTATTGACGTTGTTACTACAGGTGATGGATGATGGTCGTTTGACTGACGGTCAAGGTAACACGGTTAACTTCAAAAACACGGTCATTATTGCCACATCTAATGCTGGCTTTGGTAACGAAGCTTTGATGGGAGAAGAGAGTAAGAATCAGGCCTTGAAAGATCGACTAGCACCGTTCTTCCGCCCAGAATTCTTAAACCGGTTCAATGCGATTGTTGAATTCTCACACTTAACTAAGGATGATTTGCAACAAATTGTTGACTTGATGTTAGCAGATGTTAACCACACATTAGCAAAGAAGGAGATTAACTTGACCGTTACCCCAGCGGCTAAGGAGTGGTTGATTGAAGAAGGTTACGATGAGGCAATGGGTGCACGTCCACTTCGCCGCGTTATTGAACAACAAATTCGTGATAACGTAACGGACTTCTACCTTGATCATCTTGATGCAAAGCAACTTCAAGCTGATTTGATTGATGATAAAATTGTGATTTCTGAAGTAACTGAATAAAATGAAGCCCCAAACCTTGTTAAACAGCGAGGTTTGGGGCTTTATTAGTGCTTAATTTATGGGATGTTCATGAGCGTGCCGATAGGCCATTGGCGTCACGCCAATTTCTTGGCGAAAAATTTTACTGAAATATGCGGCATCATTAAACCCTGATTGATAAGCGACATCCTGCACTTTCAAAGTTGGTTCGTTGAGTAACAAGGATTTGCTTTTGGTTAGCCGTACATGTCGTAAATATTGGGTGGGTGTTGTATCTAAATACTTGTTAAATAAACGGGTTAGATATTGAATTGAAATAAAGAGATCATCGGCTAAGTGTTGAATTTGCAGGTCATCTTGGAAGTTGTCATCGATAAATTTGGCGGCTGGATGGACAAATTGTACATACTCTTGCTCGTTTTCAAAAGTTGTTTTTTGAGCAACAGCCATATTAATTAATAAATCGTATGCTGCTGTAGATGCTTCAGATTGGGGCATATCTGTTTGTGAAATCCGAAGCAGTAATTGATTGATTTTCAATTGCAGTTTGCGACCGACAATAGGATCGATGTAGGCATAATCATTGTGCATGAACATCTCACCTAAATTATCAATTAAGCGGCCTTGGAAACTGACGAAATTAACGCGCCAGTTTTTGGTTGCAATGGCTGTCTGGTAGAGGTGTGGAATATCTGATCTAATCAGAATGCCGGCTCCTTCGGGTAAGGTAATGCGTGTATCGCGTACATAGAACTCTCCCTCACCGGATTCGGTTTGAAGCCAGTGGAAGTGTGGATAACCCTGAGGGCGATAAACAGCGGTTTGATTCCAGTCATTACCAATGTGGTGCAATAAGACTGGAAATTTATCATTTTCTTCAAAATGGTAAGATGGCATATTAACTGGCTCCCTCAAGTTTAAATAATTAATGTTAACAACTAACTTAACAAAATTCCTTAATAATGGAAAGCAGTCTTTAATGTCTTATAAATATTAAAAATTCTCAGTTCAATTCGTTATGTTTTTAAGCAAGAACTATTATACAATGAAAGCGGTTAATTAAGTAAACTTATAGATAACTTCTTGATAGCTTTGAGAAAGGGAAGTTTACTTAGTGATTACTGACACTAAGTTGTAACTGTTGGAATGGGGGAAATAAAAATGACAGTAGCTATTTATTCAGATGGCGCAAATATTACAGATATGCAAGCTGCATATGATTCAGGTGTGGTAACAGGATTCACAACGAATCCGAGTTTGATGAAGCGTGCAAATGTGACAGATTACAAGGCATTTGCCACAGAAGTCACAACAACATTTCCGGACCTACCAATTTCATTTGAAGTATTTTCAGATGATTTTGAAGGTATGGCGCGTGAAGCCGAGGAATTGGCTGCCTACGGTGATAATGTTTTTGTTAAGATTCCAGTTATGTTGACAGATGGGACGTTGACATTGCCTGTTATCGAGCGTCTATCACATGCCGGTGTTAACTTGAACATCACAGCTTTGATGACGGTTGATCAAGTTGATCAAGTTTTGGCTGTGTTGGCTGAAGACACACACAACATTATTTCAGTATTTGCTGGTCGTTTAGCTGACATTGGGGTTGATCCAGTGGCTGTTATGGGGGAAGCTGTTAAGTCTGTTGCGAAGTATCCACAGGCTGAGTTGCTTTGGGCTTCTACACGTGAAGTATTCAATATCTATGAAGCAGACCGTCTAGGGGTTGATATCATCACTGTTCCACCTACTATTATTGCTAAGTACACAGATGGACAAGGTAAGAAGGCTGAAGATCTATCATTGGCTACTGTTAAGGGATTTGCCAAGGATATTGCAGCTTTGGCTGAGATTGGACGGTAATTAGTATGCACACGTACGATTCTACTGATCACCAAGCGGTTATCGCTTTGAAGATGTTGGGTGTTGAGACAGTGGCTAATGCTGACTCAGGACACCCTGGTATTGTTCTTGGCGCAACGCCAATGATGTATGTTTTGTTCCGTGACTTCTTAAAGGCTGATGCTAAGCACCCAACGTGGGCTAACCGTGACCGGTTTGTGTTATCAGCTGGACACGGATCAGCCATGTTGTACAGCATGTTGCATGCCACAGGATATGATTTGTCAATCGCTGACATGAAAAACTTCCGTCAATTAGGGTCAAAGACGCCTGGTCACCCAGAACATGGTGAAGTACCTGGTGTAGATGCAACCACTGGACCATTGGGGCAAGGGTTGGGAATGTCAATTGGGATGGCCTTGGCTGAAAAGCACTTGCATGCTATTGATCCAGAAATTGATCACTACACTTACACGGTTGTTGGTGATGGTGACCTAATGGAAGGTATTTCACATGAAGCAGCTTCATTTGCTGGTGCTAATGGCTTGAACAAGTTGATTGCTTTGTATGATTCAAACGATATTACGTTGGATGGTACTTTGGCTCGTTCATCACACGACAACGTTAAGGAACGTTTCTTGGCTTATGGTTGGCAATATTTGCGTGTTGACGATGGTGAAGATTTATCAGCCATTGCTGCTGCAATTGAAGCAGCGCAAGCATCAACTGATCGTCCAACGATTATTGAGGTTAAGACAGTTATTGGATTGGGAGCGCCTGATGAAGGTACTAACAAGGTCCACGGTTCACCAATCAAGGGTGAGAAATTAGAAGCCTTACGTGACTTCTACAACTGGCATTATGAGCCATTTGAAGTTCCTACAGCAACGTATGAACGCCTAGAAGAGACATTTGGTAAGCGTGGTCATGAAGCATATGCAAACTCAGCCCGGCAAGAATTTGTTGAATCAGAAATTGTTGACTATGATTTTAGTGAATTAGCTAAGTCATACACGACTGATAAGAGCATTGCAACACGTATTATTGGGCAACAAATTATCCAAGATGCCGCAGCACAAAACAAGCTTTTGTGGGGTGGTGCTGCTGATTTGTCATCTTCAACCAAGACAGACATTAATGACACGATTGCCTTTACGGCTGAAACACCAGAAGGTCGTAATGTGAACTTTGGTGTACGTGAATTTGCACAAGGTGCCATGATGAATGGGGTTGTGTTGCACGGTGGTACGCGTATTTTCGGATCAGGATTCTTTATCTTCTCTGATTACATGCGCCCAGCTATTCGTTTAGCAGCTTTGCAACAATTGCCTGTAACGTATGTCTTTACACACGACTCAATCGCCGTTGGTGAGGATGGACCAACTCACGAGCCAATTGAACAATTGGCAAGTTACCGTGCGATGCCTGGTTTGACGGTTTACCGTCCAGCGGATGGTAAAGAAATGATTACAGCCTGGAACTATGCTTTGACGAATACAACAGGTCCAACGATTATTGTTGAAAGTCGTCAAAACTTGCCAATTTTGGACGGGACTGAGTCTGCAGATGTTGTTCGTGGTGGGTATGTATTGTCACCAGCACAAGGTGAGACACCCGCTGGTGTTTTGATTGCAACGGGTTCTGAAGTGCACTTAGCGATTAATGCACAAACTAAGCTTCGTGAACAAGGCGTTGATGTAGCAGTCGTTTCAATGCCATCAACGGACTTGTTTGATCAACAATCAGCTGAATACCGTGAATCAGTACTGCCAGCAGCAGTTAAGAACCGAATGTCTCTTGAGTTAGGGGCAACACTTGGTTGGGATAAGTATGTTGGTTTGGATGGACTTGCATACGGTCTAGATCGCTTTGGTTTGTCAGCACCAGCTGATGACGCTATGGCAGAACTAGGTTTCACAACCGATGCAGTTGTTTCAGCTTACTTGGCAAAGTTCAATTAATTAAAACCATATAGAAAATGCGTTTGGCAATTTTGCCAAACGCATTTTTTAGTAGACAGATTTATCTGGTAGGTTAGTGAAATAGATTAAGGATGTGGTGATGTCGACGTAATGTGTATCATCTTTCATTGCCAGTAGGCGCCAATCGCTAATATGATTGTTGTGACGTTCATCAATGAATTGATTCATTGAACCATCATGATTTAACAATAAATAACCGGCAAATGCCGTGATCATGGCAGTTAAATCTGTCACAACTGTTGTTGGATAATCATCTATGTTAGGTTCGAACAAAGCTACAGCAAAAGTATGACCAAGATAGCTTTTATTTTCAACAAACCATTTCATAGCTAGTAAATCATTCAGTGTTAGGCCGATGTTCATTAAATAATCCACACTTAGTCTAAAATGGATTGGCTCAGTTTGATGTGTTTTATTTTCAACATGAAATAGATTTGCATAAAATTCTGCCAAGGATTGCCAATGGTGAACGGATGGCTGTAATTGGTTGGTCTCAAGCATAGATAATTCTGTGGTTGTTAACGAAGTTGTTGTGGCTGTGTCAGTAAGTGAGTTGCCAAATAGTTGGCGTAAAGTTTTTAAATTATTCATGCTATATATTATAGCAAATTTATTTTTGTCTGCAAAAAAATGACATTTCAAACAAAAACAACAATTTGTACGGACAATGTGTTACAATATTAATTGTTGATGTAAGCGTTTTCTTTTAAGCGATGAATATCCTTTGAGGGGGGAACTTTAAGGGGGAAGTATCGTTTAATTGTCCGTACAACATTGACGTATTTTATGTTTGGAGGAATTGTTTCATGTCTCAGAAGAAAATCCCAAGTGGGTTCATTTACTTCTTTGGTGCCTTTGGGGGAATTTTGTTTGGTTACGATATTGGGGTTATGACAGGAGCGCTGCCATTTTTACAGAGTGACTGGCAGTTACAAGATGCCGCTACCGTTGGATGGATTACATCTTCCTTGATGTTAGGTGCAATTGTTGGTGGGACGTTGGCCGGGCAATTATCTGATAAGCTTGGTCGTCGTAAAATGGTATTAATTTCAGCGCTTGTCTTTATGCTTGGATCAGTCTTGGCTGGTATATCGCCACATAATGGCATTGCTTATTTGATTGCAACCCGGGTTATGCTTGGGTTAGCAGTTGGCGCTGCATCAGCATTGGTGCCTGCATATATGTCAGAAATGTCACCAGCGCGTTTACGTGGACGTCTATCAGGCATTAATCAGGTTATGATTGTTTCTGGTATGTTGATTTCATATGTGGTCGATTTTGCGTTAAAGGGCCTACCAGAGTCACTGGCTTGGCGATTAATGTTAGCACTCGCAGCCGTGCCAGCTTTAGTGCTATTCTTAGGTGTGTTGCGCTTGCCAGAATCACCACGTTTTTTGGTTAAGTTAGGTAAGGTTACGGAAGCTCGTCAAGTGTTATCTTGGATTCGTAAGCCGAATGAAGTTGAAGAAGAATTACTATCAATTCAAGAAACAGCAGCGGTTGAAACACAGGTTGCGCAGAATACTACTTGGCGCTCATTGTTCGCAGGACGGTATCGCAAGTTGGTGATTGCCGGAATTGGTGTTGCAGCTTTACAACAATTCCAAGGTGCTAATGCTATTTTCTACTATATTCCGTTAATTGTTGAGAAGGCAACGGGACAAGCGGCAAGCGACGCCTTACTTTGGCCAATCATTCAGGGTGTTATCTTGGTAGCCGGGTCATTGGTATTTTTAATAATTGCTGAGAAGTTTAATCGGCGGATTTTGTTAATGGTCGGGGGAACGGTAATGGGCTTGTCATTTATCTTACCAGCCATTATTAATTCATTTATGGATACTAATCCAATGATGATTGTCTTCTTTTTATGTGTGTATGTTGCTTTCTACGCGGCAACATGGGCCCCATTGACTTGGGTGCTTGTTGGGGAATTATTCCCATTGGCTATTCGTGGTCGTGGTTCAGGAATGGCATCATCATTTAATTGGTTGGGATCATTTGCGGTTGGATTATTATTCCCAATTATGACCGCTTCAATGAATCAAGAACTTGTCTTTGCGATATTTGGATTTATTTGCTTAGTTGGTGTGTTATTCATTCGCTTTGCAGTACCTGAAACACGTGGGCGTTCATTAGAAGAAATTGAAGTTTTGGGAACTAGTACGACAGTTGTTGAAACTGAGATAGCTAAGAAAACAGTTGTTCAGTAGCTAAATAAAACGCGTTGCCTATTAGTTAGGTAACGCGTTTTATTTTGATTGGAGCGTAATTAATTTGAATTCATGTCTAATATGGCATCAAATACGGCTTGCGGTAATTCGATGTCGCTCTTTTTTTGACCTTGCCGACGTAATTGTTGCTGCTTTTTAGATACCTTGGCACCAGAGGCTTGAGCTTTACGTAGTGGCGGTACGTCTGCACGAGCAATAGCACGTCCCTCAACAATTGCTTGGACAGGCATTGATTGTAATTTACGTGGGATGAGATCTTTTAACTTGCCGACAATTTCGGTTCCCACACGGTCGACCTTTGAACGATGCATAACAAATGTTAGGGCATCAACTTTTGCGTAGTCAACGGCAATATCAATTCGGACCAGGTCTGATTCTTGATATTGATCAAATTCAGTTGAAAGCGTTGCGAATCCGTGTGACGCAGATTTTAATTCGTTAAAGAAATCATAAGCAATTTCTGAGATTGGCATGCGATACGTAACCATCAGCATTGAACCGATCGTGGCTAAATCAACTAGTTCACCACGGCGACCTTCTGCTAAACGCATAATATCATTTAACATTTCATTTGGAAGGGTCATCTTTGCTAGCATGAATGGTTCTTCAACTTTAACAATTTGACCGTAGTCAGGGAATTGAATGGGATTTTCCACATAAATTGGTTCGGATTCATTTTTTACAGTAACGCGATAAGTCGAATTAGGCATGGTAGTTAAGACATCTAACCCAAATTCTTCTTGAAGCCGTTCACGAATAATTTGCAAGTGGAAAATGCCTAAGAAACCACCACGGAATCCCATGCCCAATGCTTCAGACTGTTCAGGTTCAAACTGGAAAGCAGCATCATTCAAACCGAGTTTTTCAATGCCGATTTTTAAATCCTTAAATTCACTACCGCGCGGGTATAATCCCGCATACACCATTGGTTCGACATCTTCGTAACCAGGTAGTGGGTCTGCTACAGGGCGATTAGCCAGCGTAATGGTGTCACCGACACGCACTGCTCGGGCATCTTTAATACCTGTAACCAAGAAACCAACGTCACCGGCTTTTAGTGTCGTTAAAGGAGTCATGAGGGGAGAAAAGACACCCATTTCTTTAATTTGTGACTTAATATTGTTCGCCATGAATAAAACATTATCAGATGATTTTAGTTCGCCATCAAAGAGACGAACTTGTACAATAACACCCTTGTAAGGATCGAACTTTGAATCAAAGACTAAGGCTTTTAAATTAGCCGTTTCATCGCCTTGTGGGGCAGGAATACGATCGCGAATAGCTGCTAAGACGGCATCAACGCCCAATCCGCTTTTAGCTGAAATTTTTAAAATATCAGCTTCGGTAAATGATTCATCTAAATCAAGTAATTCTTCAATCGTCTTGTCAACTTCAGCTGCTAAGTTATCAATTTTGTTAACAATGGGAATAATGGTTAGATTGGCTGCTTTGGCAAGCCGGTAGTTGGCCACAGTTTGAGCTTGCACACCTTTAGTAGCATCTACAAGGAGTAACACGCCATCGGTGGCTGATAAACTCCGAGATACTTCATAATTGAAATCGACGTGACCAGGGGTATCAATAAGATTATATTGATATTCCGTACCCGTTTCATCTAGATAATAGTTACGAACCGTACGTGATTTAACGGTAACTCCGTGGGCTTTTTCAACGCTTAAATCATCAAGAAGTTGTGCTTGTGTTTCGCGTTCAGAGACGGTGTTGGTCATTTCCATAATACGATCAGCAAGGGTAGACTTACCGTGATCGATATGAGCGATGATGGCAAAATTGCGGATAAATGCTTGTCTGTTTGACATGGGGACTCCTTTTGTACTTAATACTGTCTTTTTAATTATAGCATTTTCTTGATTTTATAAGTTATCACCACTTTTATAAGCAATACACGAACGTTTTTTGTTATGAATGTGTTTTCATTGCGTAAAGGTCATATGTTCATTTGGTAAAAGTTTAAAAATGTTTCTTTATTTTGTGCTTATATCATGATATGATGTAACACATAGAGAAAGAGAGTCTAATGTCGATCGGGGGATATAAAGATATGGACTATTCAACAGGTGAAATGGGACCAAGTACTTTGCACTATAGCTTTGAAAAAGCTAAGGTCGAAGATTTTTCTGTGAATGGGATGCGTACAATTGCACAACCAAAGATTAATGATAAGCTTATCGAGCATTATCTTGATTTATGTGAGCGCCACCCAACCTGGACTTTTGGACAAATTGCTAGTGGCTTGCATGTTGATGCCGCAACTTTGCGTCAAATTGAAACAGCAACGAATAGTAAGTTACGTTCAGCTAAAGCACGATAATAAAAGTAATAGACCAACCGGCTTCACTGGTTGGTCTATTTTTATGTGAGCTTTTCTGACAACGGTTGATAATAGGGCCTGAGGGATTTGCTATAATAAATTGTTTAAATATTCTAATATAAGGGGCGACTCATGAACGAAGAAAATAAATTGAATCGTTCGATGACTTTGATACCTGCCGTTTCAACGGTGATGGGAACAGTTATCGGAGCCGGCGTGTTTTTTAAAGCATCGAGTGTAGCAGATGCAACCGGATCGACAAGCATGTCATTGTTTGTTTGGATTTTAGGGGGCTTGATTAGTTTAGCAGCCGGATTAACGGGAGCTGAATTAGCAGCTGCATTGCCACAAACGGGTGGTATGCTAGTTTATATTGAACGAGCATACGGGAAGATGCTAAGTTACTTATTGGGATGGGCACAAATTATTGTTTATTTCCCAGCTAGTGTGGCGGCCAAGGGGGTTATCTTTGGTACACAAGTGGTTAATTTATTCCACTTGCCAACAAATGCTATCGTACCAGTAGGTGTAATTGCACTTATTTCAGTCTTTTTAATTAACTTACTGGGTTCAAAGATTGCAGGACATTTCCAATCTATTACTTTATTCTTTAAGTTAATTCCATTGGCGTTGATTGTGATTTTTGGTCTAATTCAACCAGGTGGGGTTGATGTTAGCTTATTCCCAGTTACACCGGGGCATGATACAGCTTGGTCTACTGCTATTGGTGGTGGATTGTTAGCGACAATGTATGCTTACGATGGTTGGATCCACGTGGGAAACATTGCTGGTGAAATGAAGAACCCTGCACGTGATTTGCCACGTGCGATTACGGGTGGTTTGGTAGGGATCATGGTTATTTACGTTTTGGTTAACTATGTCTACCTACATTCATTGCCATTGCATGCTATCGCGGGTAATGAAAACACTTCAATGGATGTTGCATCAGTAATCTTTGGTGGTTTTGGTGGAAAGCTAATTACAATCGGTATTTTAGTTTCAATCTACGGTACGTTGAATGGTTATACGATGACGGGAATGCGTTTGCCATATGCGATGGCATTAGAAAATGAATTGCCATTTTCAAAGCACTTGCGTAAGTTGAATCGTTTCCAAATTCCATACGTTGCCGGTATTTTCCAACTTGTTTTGGCAATTGCATTAATGTTCGTAGGTGGCTTTGACATGTTAACAGACATGTTGATTTTTGTTATCTGGCTCTTCTACACATTAGTCTTCGTTGCCGTTATTAAGTTACGAATTACGGAACCTGATTTGCCACGACCTTACAAGGTACCATTATATCCAGTAATTCCAATCATTGGTATTCTGGGTGGTGTCTTCATTATCGTCATGGCATTGATCACAGAATTCCAGTTAGCAATGATTGGGTTAGTGGTTACCCTAATTGGGCTACCATTATATTTCTACATGAATAAGCGTAAATAATTGATTACTAAAAGCAGGTCTGCGGATAACAGGCCTGCTTTTTAGCTTGAAGTTGACATTAATTTGAATAGAAAGGAATGTTTATCATGAATCGTGTCTTAAATAAATTAAAACAGGATCGACTATTACAAGTTGTCGGGTTAATGGCAATCATAGTGATTGTCATCGGAAAGGCTCAGTGGCAGGATATTGATTTACATACGTTACTTGCATTGGGCTCATTAATGCTATTAGTCAGTGCGTACGAAGCAGAAGGGATTCTATCAGCTTTAGCAGGTTGGCTATTACAGCGGATGCGCAGTAAACGTCAAGTTGTTGGTGTAATCTTATTATTGGCTTTCTTTGGCGCAATGATTTTTACGAATGATGTGATGATTTTAACATTAGTACCGTTATTTATGATGATGGCGAAAAGTATTCAAATGCCTATCATGACACCAATTATATTATTAACCATCTTTGCAAATTTAGGGAGTGCCGTGACACCGTTTGGAAATCCGCAAAATCTGTATTTGGCAACGTATTATCATTTAACGTTGGGTAAGTTTTTACAGTTATCAGTACCATTAGGGGGCATTAGCTTAATTTTATTAGGTGTATGTTTAATGTTTTTTGATCGTAAAGCATTTACATTGCCAGAATTGATTGATGTACGGATTGATTATGGTCGGCTACTAGTATTACTGGTGAGCACATTGATTATCTTGGTGGCGATTTTGAACGTCATACCAATTTATTGGGCGCTTGTCGTTAGCATCATCGATGTCATTATGATTGATCGGCGCCTTTTGGTGAAATTTGATTACGGTGTCATTGGTTTATTTATTAGTTTTTTCATTGTAATTGGGGCGGTGAGCCGGTTGGCCGGCATCGTTTTTGTTTTACAACATCTAATGGCAACTGAAAACTTACAATTTTTAACCAGTGTTGGTCTTAGTCAAGTGATTAGTAATGTGCCAGCAGCCATTTTATTAGCGCATTTTACTGACTCACCGGGCGCAATCTATTTAGGTGTATCAATTGGTGGCTTGGGTACGCTAATTGCTTCGTTAGCAAATTTATTGGCTTGGCGGCAATATCAACGGTATATTGATGTGCCAAACAAAAAGTTTCCAATTCGTGCTTTGTGGCTCAACAGTATATTATTGGTTTTTTTTGTACTAATCGGATTAGTAATATTATTAATAAATTAAAATTATCAAATACTATGTTTAATTTATCGGTCATTTACTTTGCGAAATAGATGATTAATGGTAAATTAAACCAACAGATTAATTCTAAGTAATATGGGGGTGGTTATAATGGGGATTTTAACAGATAAATTAGCACAATTAACGCATTTTGAAAGTGAGCGACTAATCGTTCGGCATGCGGTGATGGCTGACGCACAGGATATGTATGAGCTCTTACGGGAAGATGAAGTTATTCGTTGGCTTCATGCACCCAAGTTAACTTCAGTGAAACAAGCGGCTGAAGAGAGTATCGCCGGGTATCATTTCACTGATCCAATGGGTAAGTATGTGATTGTTGAACGGACTACCAACAAAATGATTGGCGGGATTGACATTCGACCGAATGAAATCAATAATGCAGCTGAAATTGGCTATATGTTAAACATTCATTATTGGGGGAAGGGGTACATGACGGAAGCTGTGCGCTCGTTGATTGCGAAAGCTTTTGAACTTGGGGTACACCGAGTTGAAGCACGCCATGCGCCCTTGAATGAAGCATCCGGACGCGTTATGCAACGGGTGGGAATGACGCGTGAAGGCGTGTTACGTGATGCTGAAAAACTACCAAACGGTCAGTATGTCGATAATGTTATTTACGGTATTATCAATTCAAATTAAGACTTAGACAAAAAAGCAACCGCATTAGATTGATTTCTAAACGCGGTTGCTTTTTTATTTTTGAGATATTAGATGTTTTTTAAGACGAGATTTTTATTTGTTAATCTCACTAAGAATAGTCATATCTTCCTTAAGGTCGGTATATAACTTTTGGTACAAAGCAAAGTACTTATCGTACGTTGCGTGACGTTCTGGGTCAGGGATAACCTTTTCACCCAAAACTTGCCATTCTTTAACTTGGTCTAATGAGAGGGTATCCGTCGCCAAACCAGCTAAGATAACATCCCCTAGGTTTGCTTCAGCATCCTCAACGGGGGTGCGGACTGCGTAACCAGTTACGTCGGCAAACATTTGAACCCAATCACTTGAGTTTGTCACACCACCGGCGATAACGATGTAGTCACCTAGATCTTCGTCCATCAACTCAATTGAATGGCGCAAAGCATAGGCAACTGCTTCTTGGAAGGCGTGGTAGACGTGTGCCTTGCTGTGTGAAAGTGACAAGCCAAACAACAATCCCTTAGCGTCAGAATTCCAAACAGGGGCACGTTCACCCATGAAGTAAGGTAGGACAACTAAGCCATCACTACCAGCAGGAATATCTTTGGCTTGTTCACCTAAGGCAACATAAGCGTTAGGACCGCCGTTCTTTTGGTTTTCAACATCAAGTTGCGCAAAGTTATCACGGAACCACTTGGTGATACCACCAGCCGTTGCAGAACCACTAAAGTTGTAGTTCAATTCTTGTGACTTGTAAGGGTATGGCCAAACAATTAGACCTTTATCCTTGATTGGCTTTTCACTCACCAATGCAGCATTCATTGATGTTCCAATGGCAGCAACGTAACGACCTGGTTCCAAGACACCCATACCAACGTTAGCAGCCCCAACATCGACACCACCAACGATTACGGGTGTACCGGCAGCTAAACCAAGTTCAGCTGCTGCTGCTTCAGTGATGTGACCGGCAATTTCGTTAGCAGCAACTAAATTGTCAGGCATCATTGAACGGGGGATGTCGAGTGCGGCAAGCATTTCATCTGACCAAACACCACGGTTAATATCATAAACACCACCAATGTTACCAGCTGCAGAGTAGTTAACAGCGGTTACGCCCGTCAAGTCCTTTACGATAAACGTGTCAGGTGGCAAGAATTCCTTAATACGTTGCCAATTTTCTGGTTCATTATCTTTAATCCACAAAATCTTTGTGTATCCATAGTAAGGGTCAACCACATCATTACCAGTGATATCTGATAATTTCTTTAGGTCAACATTATTCTTAACCCATTCAACTTGTTCTTCAGCACGACGATCCATCCAGATAAGGGTAGGGCGGACTTCTTCACCGTTTTCATCAACGGGTACGCCGGCACCGCCGTAAAGAGCTGAGATACCAACTCCTTTAATATCTGACGCATCAACGCCACTCTTTGCAACAACTTGTTGAATGGTTTGCTTGGCAGCTTTTAGCCATACTTGAGCCCATTGTTCAGCCCATAAGTGCTTAGGTGTAAGAACGTCGTATTCAACTAGTGCTTGCGCAATTAGTTGGCCGTCAGTGTCCATAAGAACACTCTTGGCACCAGACGTTCCGATATCAGTTCCGATTAAGTAGTTCATATCAAATGTCCTTATTAAAAAATGTCAGTTAGAAATTAAAGTATATTAAGCGACCTAGGAAGTTGCTACTTAATGATTACCAAGCAGTAAAGGCACCGTCGATTGAGAAGTCGGCACCAGTGGCAAAGCTACTTGCGTCAGAAGCCAAGTAAACGGCAATTCCTTGCAATTCATCAGGGTTACCCATGCGACCCATAGGAGCCCAGTCATTCCAGATCTTAATAAGTGGCTTCAAAGCTTCTGAGTTTTGTGTCAAATCAGTAGCCATGTAACCAGGTGAGACAGTGTTCACACGAACACCCTTATCAGCCCATTCGATAGCCAATGACTTTGAAAGTTGAATAACACCAGCCTTAGAAGCATTGTATGATGCTTGTGGTTGTGGACGGTTAACAATGTGTGCTGACATTGAAGCTGTGTTGATGATTGAACCACCACCGTGAGCCATCATGTACTTACCAGCAGCTTGAGACGTCAAGAAGACACCCGTCAAGTTCAAGTTGATAACCTTTTGCCATTGTTCCAAAGTTGTTTCTTCGGCAGGTGTGTTGATAACCATTCCAGCATTGTTGAAAGCAACATCTAAACCACCAAGTTCAGAAACGATTGTTTCAATCATTTCATTAACACTTGCTGGGTCAGTAACGTCGGCCTTAACAGCGATAATCTTACGACCAGTTGCTTCGGCAATTTCCTTAGCAGATTCTTCTGCCTTTTCAAGTTGGATGTCAACGATGGCAACATCAGCACCAGCTTCAGCTAATCCAAGAACCATTGACTTTCCTAATCCTTGTGCCCCACCGGTAACGTAAATCTTCTTGCCTGCTAGACTCAAACGCTCGTTAATCGTCGTCATAATAAAAAACCCCTCGTAAAAAAATATAATTTATTTGTAGTAAGAAGAGTGAGTTATGTAAAATCACTTTGCTTAATACACTCATTAGTTTATGATAGCGCTTTCAGTTTGTCAACTGTATTTTATAAAATGATTTTACTTAATTGGTAAATTGCTTAAACTGGTGGGGAGTGATAAGGTGGTTAAAATAATATTTCTGATTGGAGGAGCAGTATGAGGGATCAAGGAATGAAGGGTGTGCAGCAAACTAACTTTGCGGAAACCTTTCGGCTATTTTATCAATATGAGCGGGTTTCAAAACAAACAGTTATGGAAGTTTTGGGACACAGCTTACCCACGATTACCGGTAATCTAAAAAAACTCCAGGATCGCGATTTGATTGTAACGGATGGTGAATTTGTAACGCAAAAGACAGGACGTCCTGCACAAGCGTATACCTTAAATCGGACCGCTTTTACGAGTTTAGGGATGGCAATTTTTGGTGATTATGTGACGATTGTTAATTTAGATGCGCGGGGTGAATTAGCAAACCAACAGCAAATCATGATTAAATTTGAAAATACTGATGCGTATTATAAAGCCGTTACTGAACATATTAAAAATTTTGTCAAAGAAATTGGCTTAGACGAACAGCGTATTTTAGGAATTGGAGTTGGTATTCAAGGCTTGATTTCAGAAGATCGACAGCAGATTGTTTATAGTGAAATTTTAGAAATGGGGGACCTAACGACGGTTGTTTTCCAACGTTATTTGCCATATCCGGTAATTTTTATACATGACGCAGATGCAGTTGCCTTAGCAGAGCAGTATGCATCAAAACGGGAAGAGGATGCTATTTATCTATCTATTGGGGAACATCTAGGTACAGCTATGATGGTCAATGGACAAATTTATAATGGTTCACATGGTCGTTCAGGAACCATGGAACACATTACGATAGCCATGGATAATGGACGCTTATGTTATTGTGGTCGGCATGGTTGCATTGAGACGTATGTATCAATCAATGCTCTATTAAAGGGACGCACTGAAACGCTAGCTGAATTCTTTGCGTTAGTAAATCATGATGATCCAAGTGCATTGCGTCGGTGGTCAAGTTACTTGGATCACGTTGCGCGTGCGATTGTTAATCTCCATATGTTTGTTGATTCTCCGATAATTTTAGCCGGTGAATTGGCATCCTATTTAACAACGTATACCGTGGCTGAACTAGAACAACGAGTTACAAAGATTAGTGTCTTTCCTGAAGCGGAGCGTTATATTGAATTGGGGCAATCATATACACAGCCAGTTGCAGTTGGGGCAGCATTGCCGTTATTACAATTGTTTATTGAAGGCATTTAAATAATAGTCTTGATTTGTTTATGAAATGAGTCAAGACTATTTTATTTTCTCTACTATATATGCTTGTACAGACTGGCAATTAGGATCAGACAAACTTAAACCCGAGGGTTGCATACTCTAATTGGATTTGTTAATATACTGTTTGTAAGCGCTTACTGTTTTTCTCGAACGCTTATGAATTTTTAGAAATGGTAATCATATTAAGCTAGCGTAAGTTGGCTGTATGATGACATTATTTAGCGGCCTAGGAACCAGCAACTAAAATTCACGTAGGTTTACGTATAGAGGGAAAATAATGAAAAAATACATGTCATTTGCGTTGGGGGCATTTGGACACGACGCATTTTACAACACGTTGAGTCTTTATTTCGTAATGTTCGTTACGAGTCAATTATTTACAACGAGTGATGCTGGCTTCAATACCCGTATGATTGGATACGTCACATTATTGATGACAGTTATTCGTATTACTGAAATTATGTTTGATCCAATGATTGGTGGAGTTGTTGACAATACTAATACACGCTGGGGAAAGTTTAAGCCTTGGCTATTAGCTGGAACAATCGTTGCTTCACTTATGTTGATTTTGATTTTTACAAACTTTGGTGGTTTGGCAATTAGCCAACCAATGCTTTATTTGGTATTATTTGCAATCGCATTTTTGATCTTGGATGTCTTTTATTCATTTAGTGACATCGCACTTTGGTCAATGTTGCCAGCTTTGTCAATGGATAGTAAGGAACGTACTAAGTTTGGAACTTTCTCACGTTTCGGTTCAACTTTGGGAGCCCAAAGTGTTATCATCGTCATCGTGCCATTGGTAACATTGTTCTCAGGGATGTTTGGTGCTCATCATGGTGAACAAAACGCCATGGGTTGGTTAGGTTATGCCATTGTAATTGGTTTGTTAGCATCATTGGGCGCTATTTTCTTGGCGCGTAATGTTAAAGAAGACAAGAACTTGATTCGTGATAACGTTGAGCACACACGTTTCCGTGATGTCTTTAAGGTTATTGGTAGCAACGACCAATTGATGTGGTTGGCTTTGAGTTACTTCCTATTTGCCTTTAGTTATGTGATTAACAACTCATTGTTGTTGTACTACTTCCGTTATGTATTGGGGCATGCTGAAGCATACTCATACATTGGAATTATTACTTGTATCTTGGGTGTTATTTCAGTTGCGACATTCCCATCACTTGCATCAAAGATTTCACGTAAGTTCGTCTACATTGGCGGAATTGGTGTGATGTTCATCGGATTTATTATCTTTGCTTTCGCTGGCCAAAACTTGTTCTTGGCTTTGTTGGCCGCATCAGTTATCTTCTTCCCATACCCAATGATTTTCTTGTCAACGTTGATGACAATTAGTGATTTGGTAGAATACGGACAATTGAAGAGTGGTAAGCGTAATGAAGCGGTGACGCTTTCAGTTCGCCCATTGATTGACAAGTTGGCAGGAGCCTTTTCAAACGGTATCGTTGGTATTGTTGCCATTGGTGCAGGTATGACAGGTAACGTTAAGCCAAGTGATATCTCAGCTTCAGGTTTGTTCCAATTTAAGAGCTTTATGTTCTACATCCCAATGGTGCTTTTGATTATCTCAGCAGTTATCTTCTTGTGGAAGGTGACGTTAACTGAAGAGAAGCACGCGGACGTAGTGCGAGAATTACGTAAGAAGCTTGGCGATAAGTCAGCTGACTAATTAAATTTCGATGGAGGCCTTTGGCATGAAAAGAGATGACGTAAACTTAGATCCCGAAGCATTTGCATTAGCAGTTTTGGGAGGCAACGTACAACGCGAAAATGAAGAGAACAAACTTTACATTAAGCGCCAATTAACGTTGTACCTAGAGGCGTTGTTACTCGCGCAAGATTTTAATGAACTTGAAGAAAGTCAACTAGAATTGGCTCGTGAACAACAACGTACACAAATTCTAGAAAAGTTAATTAACCACCGTTACCGTTAAAAAAGACGGTGACGATTTAGAAACCTAGCTTACAGATCGTAAGCTAGGTTTTTTGGTCTCATTTTTGGCACTTGTTGAGGTATATTTTGACCTATTTAATGGCTAAATAAGTCAATAATCCATTGGATATATGAACGATATAATTTTAAAATTTATTTGTTAGATGTTTTGCGCGATTATTTCATTGTTTTTATATAGTTTAGAGGGGCATACCATGAAAGATAAAAAATGGTTAATTGTTTTAGGAACGGCAATTGCGCAATTGGGAGTTGGCTCAATTTATGCGTGGAGTATTTTTAATATTCCGTTGTTGAGTAAGTTTCATCAATTAGCAACGGACAAAACAGGTGCTGTTAGTGCCATTCAGCCACATTTGGGATCAGTCTCGTTAATTTTCTCCATTGCTTCATTAGCTTTGGCACTGTCAACGTTGTTTGTGGGTCCGTTAGTGAAGCGATTTGGGGTTAAACGGGTGACCATGGTGGCCGGCATTGTATTTGGGATATCAATTATTGTATCCTCGTTCTTTAACAGTCCAAGTCAATTAATTTTGTATTATATTGTGACGGGGTTCATTATGGGCGCCAGTGACGGCATTATTTATATGGCAACATTATCAAATGCTATTAAGTGGTTTCCAAAACACGCCGGTGTAGTTTCAGGCATTTCAATTGCGTTTTATGGGGTGGGATCATTACTTTTTAAGTATGTTCACAGTGCCTTCTTGGGGACGAATTTAGCGGGTAACTTACCACGTGCATTGATGGCCTGGGGTGCGATTACAATGATTCTAATTCTAGTTGGCGCTCTTTTCCTAAAAGATGCACCAGTAGCAGAGACGGTAGCATCAGAAAGTACAGTTCGGAATTATACAACCCGTGAAATGTTGCATACACCACAAGCTTTTTTGTTATTTATCTGTTTATTAACAATTGCTTTGAGCGTATATTTGATTGGTATTGCCACCAATTTAGGGACTGGATTAGCTGGGCTTGATGCTCAAACAGCAGCAAATGTTGTCGGATTGATTGCCATTTCCAATACAGTGGGACGTTTTGTGCTTGGTACGTTATCCGATAAATTTGGTCGCAAGCCGATTTTTATTCTCAATTATGTGGCGACTTTAGTTGCTGTAGCTGTACTAGCATTTGGTGGACATCTGGCACCAATGAGTTTTAATATTTCTATGATGATTATCGGATTTTTCTTTGGCGGAACAATTACAGTATTTCCAACAATTGTAGCTGATTATTATGGGATTAAGAATCACAGTCAAAATTATGCGGTGATTTATCTTGGTTATGGGATTGGCTCAGTTTCAGGGGCAATCTTGTTATCAATTTTGCACGGTAATGTTTTAGGGGTCTTCTATGTCTACATGGCATTATTGGTTTTGTCATTAGTGATGTGGTTTACAATTAAATCACCACAAGATGGTGAACGAGTAACTAGAGAAATACCGGCAACAATATAAAAAAGAGCCTTCATCGCGTATCCGATGAAGGCTTTTTGCACGTCATTAATCATTTTTTAAATAACCAGCAAGCCATAAGGCAATTGTTGTTATGATGATAAGCAGTAGAGTAATCAGCAATGTGCCAACCCAACTAAAGGTGCCATGAGCTAATGGTAATGTGACGTTTTGACCATAAAAGCCAGAAACAATCGTTGGAATAGTTAACAAAATTGACCAAACAGTTAACCATTTCATGATGCTATTTAGACGATAATCCGAAATGTTACTGTATGCATCTGAAGTGGCATCAATCATTGTTTGCGCGATGTCAATCATTGATGCAGCTTGATTCAATTCAATATCTAAAGTGTCTAATTGCTGGTGTAAATGATGTTGCCAATGTTGTTTATTAAAAACTTTGAGTGATTTGATTAGTGTATTGTTATTATGAATAGCATTAGCGACATTTGCAGTACGAATTTTAACGCGGAGCATTGTTTCAATACGGCGACGTCCCCGGCCTTGTTTGGTGAGGTGTTCTTGTAGACGGGCAATATGATTTTTTAGGGTTTCAATCGTGTCAAAAATAGCCTCAGTTTGTTGGGACATTGTGGACATGATTAACCCAATTGGTTCGGTCGGAGGGGTACCATCAGCCAGAATACTAATCATCTCATTTGTTAGAAATTGTGTTTGGTGGTTTGTAATGGAAATTAGGTATTGATTATCTGTGTCATAGATAAACGTAACCGGTTGTATCTGAGAATTATTAATATTTGTAACAGTACTAAAAATGATCATATTAAATCGACCCAATGGGTCTGCTTGAAAGCGGGCTTGTTCATTGGGATCAATCGCGTATGCTAGCATCATTTTTTTGATAGATAAGTTTTTTTCTAAGAAAATCCGATCATCATCGGATAAGTTCTGGACATCATACCAGACAAAATTGTCGGTTGGTTTAATGTTGATGGTCATAATCAAAGACACCTTTCGCGTAAGTAGATATTATATATCATACACTTAAAGTAGATGATTATATAAAAAAACGTCGCAACTGCGACGTTTGATCAAGTTAATGCTGATTTGCAATGTTATCAGCATCCGATGGTGTCATGAAGGCCATGGCAATTAATTCAATTAGTGACATAACCAAAATAATTGGTGGCCAGTAAATTGAAATAATGACGGTGATAATTAATGGAATCACTAGGTAGCGAATGGTTAATAATTTTGATACTGGCATTGTCGCAATTTTATGGGCTAAGGCCGGGTGCTTTGGTTGCAAATCTTTTTGGACTGACCAAGCTAGCCAGGCAAAGGCAATTGACCAAAGCATGAAGTTAAATAAGTAAAACCATTCAGGTACCTGTTGCGCCATAAATTTACCAACCCATGCTGTTGAAACTGGTAATAGTGACATTGTAAATAACCAAGCGTTATTAATCCAGTACGTACGTTTAGAAACATGTTGAACCAGGGAGAACATGTAGTGATGGTTAAACCATGCTACCAGAATAAAGAAAAAACTAATTGAATAAGCTGCTAAATAAGGCAATTCAGCTAAAATGCCCGATAGCGAGTATGTTTCAGGTGTTTTGAATTCTAGTACCATGATGGTAGCAATAATAGCGGCAATCGCGTCAGTAAACGCTTCGAAGCGTCCTTTATTCATGCTTAGGCTCCTTTTTATTTGGAATAGAAACTGTGAAAACAGTACCGTGAGGCGAATTATCAGCAATACTAATATGACCTTGGAGTAAGGTTACCAAATTTTGAACAATTGATAAACCTAAGCCAGATCCGGTAATATGCTGTGAGCGAGAAGTATCTAAGCGCACAAGGCGATCAAAGACGTGTTGTTTTTGATCGTCGGGAATGCCAAGGCCTTGGTCAGCAACTTTGAAAACAATCCGATTATTCACTAACATTGCTGAAACGGTAATTGATGCATCGGTAGGACTGTATTTACGAGCATTTAGGAGTAATTCATTAACCACATGTTGCCAAATGCTTAAATCACTATTAATTAATACCGGGCTGATTGATGTGAGCACGACATTGTTGTATGGCTGACTGGCAGATTGAATTAGTGCTGTTAGGTCAAATGAGGTTGTTGTAATGACACGGTGGTCATCTCGAGATAACTGTAATAATTCTTCGACAAGGTTTTGCAGCCGGTGCGTTTGGTCTTCAATATAAGCTAAGGCAGTTGGAATAACTTCTGGATTTTTGGCCCCTCGGCGCTTAATTAAAGCGACGTTTCCTTGAATTGATGCAATTGGCGTGCGCAATTCATGTGACGCATCAGCAATAAATTGTTTCTCGTGCTGTAATTGTTTATTTAAATTACTTAGAATTTGATTAACCACATCGATCGTCGCTTGAATTTCATTTGAAGCGTCCGCAACTGCAATCGGTTGCGTGGTTTCGGCTTGTAGTTGTTTAACCATGGATAGTAGCGGCTGATTAATTTGACGAACAATACGTTTAATTTGCAGATAACCAATATAAATAAAAATAATCAAAATAATGAATGAAACCATAAATAGTGTTTTGATTATGCGCCATGTTGCACTAAAATCAGTCCATATTTCATAGGTTACCTGATTTTTTGTATAAGTATCAAAGTAATAAAACCCATGTTCATCAATTTGATAAAAGTGTTGACTGAGCGGTAATTTAGTATGTCGTCGTTTAGCGAAAAGGTTATAGTTTTCAGTTTTAAAAGTGCCTTTTTTACTAGTTACTTTGGCATGAATATGATTGTTAATGGCTGATAAATTTGCCCATTGTTTAAAATTAGGGACACCTTGCGAAGTTGACGCTTGGAGATCAACAGCGTATGTATGGGCATCTTTAATGCGGTTATTAACTAACTGAACAGTAACGATTCCCTGTACTGCAATAACAAAACTAATAATGGCGATGATAAAAAAACGTAGCAGTGGCAACGTCATTCGAATAATATTACTATTTGAAGCACGCATAATATTTCCTTACTATTTTTGAGTTAAACGATAGCCAACACTGCGAATTGTTTCAATTTTAATGGGCATGTCAGTCGTAATCTTTTGGCGTAAATAGCGCACATAGACATCAACAGCATTAGGTTGCGTGTCAAAATTGTCCTGCCATACAGCATCTAAAATATCATCGCGGGTTACCGGATTAGGTGCATTTTCCATTAAAAAGGCCAATAAGTCACTTTCCCGACTAGTCAATAAAATTTCAGTTTCATGGTATGTTATGGTGTGTAATTTAGGGTTGAGTTGTACTTCGGCATAAGTTGGTAGAGGAGTGTTATCAATTGTTTGACGTCGGAGAACTAATCGAATACGCGCAAATAGTTCTTCAATATCAAAGGGTTTAGTTATGTAATCATCAGCACCAGTATCCAAACCAGTTACTTTATCACTAATATAATCACGAGCGGTCATGAAAATAATCGGTACGTTTGATTGACGTCGCATGCGCTTTAATAGGGTGAGACCGTCAATGCCAGGTAACATCCAATCTAATAAGATTAAGTCAATTTTGGCGTGATCCATTTCCCACATTTCCCAAGCAGTATTACCATCAAAAGCTTGTATAATGTGGTAGTTTTCAAATTGTAATTCGGTTGCTAAATAGTTTTGAAGCGCTGGTTCGTCTTCAATTAATAATATTGTTGTCATAGTAGAAAAACTCCTTGTTCTTCTTTGAAGTATAACATAAAGCCCTGGTAAAACATGTTATTTACCAGGGCTTTATATTTAAGTTTATTGAACTGTTTTTGTAATGTTATAAACTAACTGAGGTTGTTTATGAATTAAATCCGGGGTCAAAATAATATGGCGGGTTTGATTACTTTGATTACGGATAATAATTTGATATTGTCCTGATGTTAGTTTTGTTTTTAAAGTGGCAGCATTGCTTTTTGCATGCAAGTTATACGATTGATGTGTGTCCGTATTTTTTAATTTATAAGACAATCCGTGCTGATTGGTGGCAATTAAAACTGAGACATAGTCAGCACTGGTTGTCAGTGTAATTGGCTGCTTATAAGTATGATGTGCAGTTAATGCAGTCGGTTTCATACCATATTGTTGGGATAATTGACTTCGTTGTGTTGCAATTACGTCTGGTGTTGGTTGCGCAAGTGACGGACTAAAATGATTAATAGCTAACCAGCCAAGTCCCAAACTAACAATTAAGGAACCACCAACCCAGATGCGATACCACTTAAATTCACGTGTTGTCGATTCAGTAGGTAGGGTAGCAACCAAGAAAATTAGCAGTGGTAGCAGACTAAGGCCATACCGAGCTTCGGTTTCCCAAACAAGGCCGTGGAAAGCGGCGTACCCTAAGATGCTGGTCATTAGTAATAGCGAAGTTGTTTGGGTAAGCAGTACCCGTCTTTTTTTAATAAAGATCCAACCAAACGTGATAAACATCATGCTATAAAGTAATGGTGCATAAACTTTATTAAAGTTAGTTAACCAGTGCTGTAAAGCAAAGCCATTAACGGGTGTTTTACTAAAACCAGCAATGTACGCACTATCAGCAGTTGCCAAGTTCGTTAAATGGGCAACACGAAGCAGACTGTTTTTGCTTAATCCCCAAACACCAAGTTCTTTAATTCGTTGAGGGATTTGATGAGCTAGTGCAGTAGAACGAGCTTCTTTGGATGGTAGCGCTAGTAATGGTTTTACATCATTACCGTTATAAATACCTTGTGTTGTTGGATTTAAACTCATGTAAATCCAAGATGTGACTGGTAATTCATAACGTGTGTTCGGTTGGAACTTAGCGCTGCTTTTTAAGGCACTTTGAGTGGGGAGGGAAATCATAATTCCAATTAAAATAGCCAAAAAGATTCCAAATAATTTTTTAATCGTGAGCGTTTTACGATAATTAAATCCAATCACAATGAGAATAGCCGGTAACATGACAATCATATTGGGCTTTAGCATGAATCCCAGCAAGCTTAGGAATAAGATACCAAGCAAGGGCCAGCTAGAGAGGCGATTAGGCCGGGAAAGTAATTGAATAATTAACCCGATTAAGAGGGTTAAAATTAGTAGCGCTGGCGTATCTGAGTAGAAAACACGTGCCGCATAGCCATAACTAAGTGGATTAATTACAAAAAATAATAGTGTTAATGTCGTCAGGAAATAGTCACGCTTAATTTTGTGAACCAAGATAACTAACGCCAATACAAAGCTATCATATATGAGTAATGCTAAAATCTGTGAAGAAAGCAGTACAGGCACGTGTAATAAATTGGTCAGCCATAACCATTTTGATAGTAAAATTGCAATGGTTACATTATTTGGATAGCGCCAAAAGTACGTAATTGCTCCCCAATCGCTTGGTTGTTGTAACAAGTGGTTAGCTTGCCATAGAACACGGAAGGGATCATGTAAAATACTAATTGGCCACCAGATAAGCAGTGTGATTTGGATGGCCAGGGCGATTAAAGCCCCGACAGTAATCAGTAAACGCGCATGAGTTGTCACCCATACGCGAATAGATGATTTTAGGAGCATTAACGTGATAACACCCATTATTGCTGTT
>Ga0157368_1000050_pt1 | contig 49225 bp, 49 predicted proteins | sample AttbisABBM3_FD_113146 | JGI IMG/M metagenome (GOLD analysis project Ga0157368, IMG submission 113146) | Fungus gardens microbial communities from leaf cutter ant in Botucatu, State of São Paulo, Brazil - Atta bisphaerica ABBM3 | ecosystem: Host-associated > Fungi > Mycelium > Unclassified ... | reverse complement strand
TGGAAAAGATGCGCATGAGAAATGCAGAGATTATGCACAAGAAGCAGCCCAAATAGCAGATAGGCGTGAGGAACTGGAGAAGAAGTTAGAGAGGTTAGCCGAGGCGATAAAGCATTTGATTGGCTAATATCCGCCTTGGCTACAATATAATTAACCAGAATGAAATGAAGATTTCCCATATCTTTTGACTCTACTGGAAAGAACCCTAAGACAGCAATGTGCAATGTGAACACCACTTAGCAACCAGGCTCTACTATAATGAATACACCCAGTTTCTCTTTCTATCATATATTTATCCTTCTGTTTGGTGTCAGGTGATGACTGATCAAGTCAGTGTTCTAGCTCCAAAACTGGGCCTGTGGTTAGTGTGCTAGAACAGAGTGCAGGTGACAAATAAGGGATCCTAGTAGCCTTAGGAATCACTCTGGTAACTCAGGAGTCACCCAGTGAACTGTGGACGACTGTAAATGACTAAGAGTCAAAACATGTCCACAGGAAGTGGAGGTAGTACAGTGATGTACTAAGTGAAACACAATCCTGAGATTAAGTCCATACCAACTATGATAAGACTGAGAAGATCACTAACACTTTATGTGTGGTAAGACCTTGTTTTGAACCTTGCCAGCAATCACTTTTTTCTTCGTCGTTCCCCTCCACTGCTTCGTGGAGTCCTTTTTGCCACTCTGCAACCATCTCTCTCTCCAGCTTTTCATCATCTTCAATAGATTGAGCGAGAACAAACATGACCCTTTCTCCCCTTCCATACTTCAAATGATTCGTCAGACGAGTTTCAATATATACATTTGCTTGTACTTGTGTACCCGCCTTGGCTATTGAATCTTTGACTCTCAATACACCTTTCAGGATGGCGCCTATACGTACGCATGACAGCCAGCCGGAGCCCTCCACATCGACAAAACATGATACAAATTACAAGTCGAAACGACATCATCGCCGACCTCTGCCTGGTAAGGAATCCGCTGCTCCAGGCGTTTCAAAGATCAAATCCTCATTGCGACAGACACGAAGGCTCCTCACCAAGGTTGGCAGCAAAATTTCAGCGAAAGGATGCAACCTTACTTAAAATGTACTGTTCACAGGACAAACTGGCAGCTGATGTTCGGGTCGAGACGGAGCGTCGATTAAAGGCCCTCGAAACTGAATTGACGCAAGCAGAACATGCAAATAAGGAGCGTGCAATGGCAGCACGATACCATAAAGTCAAATTCTTCGGTAGATCAACTAGTGCCTCCATTGCCTCTAGCTTTTCTCAAAAGATTACTCCAGAACGTCAGAAAGTAATACGAAAAATTACCCAGACGGAAAAACAATTGTCGTCAGAAACCAGCGATGTTTCGAGAAGGAAACTCAAAGAAACGCTCCACGAGCTTCGAATTGATCTCAATTATATCCTAGTACGCTTTTCGCGTCTACAAATTGAGTTCGCTGATGACCTCTAAATTATTCAGCACTATCCCAAACTCAAAAAATATATCTCCCTTTTCCCTCCCGAAACTCGTCAGGGGGATACATCCTCGACGCCAGTTGCAGAGGAAGCAGCTAAAACTGCTCAGACCCGAGAACAGATCCGTAGCTGGGTCCGGTCGTGCATGGAAAAGGGCGAGCTGCCGACGGTACCTGAACTATATCAAGCCTCTGAATTCAAATCGAGAACAAAGCAAAAGGACTGGAGTGGCATAGTAGACGTAAAGAAACCCGAAAACTCAAAAGCGAAGTCAAAAATTGTGCTTAAAGAGGAGGGAGATGCCATTGAACAAGATGATTTCTTTGGAGAGGATGATGAAGACTCGTGACAGCATACGCAGAATACTATGAGCCTCCCCCTCCTTGACTCACCTACATATTGTCTTGCAGATATATGCCGGCTTCAGCTCTTAGGGAAATCGATGTTAAGACCGTACTTTATCTATCTCGCTCAGTTGAACTTCATGTTGCTAGATATCCCAGCCAATCACAGAGAACTTGGATTTGCGATGAGATGTTTCCGCTGCATTCCCATCATCATCCAATAGATACAAATTTGAGAGAAGATAAAACATACTCGTCACATGTTTGTCACGTATCTTCAGGTTGATTTTCAAGCGACGATCATGGATGCACGACGTGACAGACGCTCTATAGGTGCACTGAGAGACATAAAAATCACTTACGAAGGTCTGGCTCGTGTAGATGGGTCTGCGAGATTCAGCTCTGGTAAGGATGGGTTTTGCGTTTCCTTTGCCTGATATACTGAAATATTAGGATATACACAGGTGATATCGGATCTCTGGCCACTGTGTCTGGACCCATTGAAGTCAGATTGATGGCAGAGCAAGCCTCACAGGCAACTTTTGAAGTCGCTACACGTCCCGTATCTCATGTCCCTGCGACCGAGGCGAAATCACACGCATTAGCGATCCGTTCAGCTCTTCTACCCAGTTTGATCTTGAGTAACCATCCCCGAACGCTAATACAACTCGTCGTTCAAGCATTGGTGTCTGCTCGTACACAATGGAAAGATCCACTTATTGCTTCCATGATCAACGCCAGTTCCTTAGCTCTCATGAATGCAGGTTCTGTGCCGATGCGAGGTGTTGTTTGTGCTGTCGCAATTGGTCGTTTACCTGAACTTGGTCTCGTTGTCGATCCATCAGAAGAAGAATGTGTGGAACTCAATGCGGGAGGGTGTTTTGCATTCTTGTTTGCTGAAGGCATAGGAAGTTGTATCGAGAGTGTCTGGACAAACTGGAGGTCGAAATTCGGCCCTTTTGATGAGAAGGATTTTAACCGCGCGAGGATCCTCGCTAAGCGCAGTGCGCAAACTATATACAGTACATTCAGGTCAAGTATTCCATGGATGGGGACGACCGAGCCATTTGAGCTTGTGCATTCTGTCGCTGCGAATACGTACCTCGAAGACGATGAAAAGATGGAAATTTGATAGCTCAACATTCCGTGCCCTCGAAACTATGATTTACTCACGTGTCGCACCCATCAGTAGAAGGATTTCTGGTTGCTGTAGCTTTGCCAACACACAGATAAAATTCTTCGATTACTCTCCTGCACCTAGAGATCTCAAGAGCCCTTATGATTGTCATATGAAGTAGCGAAGTCTCATTCATTGTCATAAAGTCTGGCCCAGTCAACTTAAATGTACAGAGGACATGCGACCTGTCTCATCTAGCGAAGCTACTCGACACATTACGATAATGACACAGAAGATCCGACACTGGCTATCCAAAGACGATTATATGGCTGCCATACAGATCCCGTCATTTTCGTTTACAATACACTACACTTCGAGCTCTTTCACATACTTCTTCTCGATCCCTCCTGCGGTCGATATTGGAGAAAGCTTTACCTAGCCACTGGGAAATTTTTAACAAGGGGGAGTAGATTTAATAGTTTGACCAGGGTACACGTCTGTTGGAAATACATCTTAATACTGATATCAAGATGACACATTTGGTTATCACACTATTTTTCAACATGTGAGCATTTAAATGCACAAGTAGCTACCACATAGAGAATGATTTGTTTGTCATTTATTCATGAGAATGCAAACAGACTCGGTTATTAGGACAAGATACCTTTCTGGTGAGAGTGATGTTGGAAGAAACGCAACACAGCAAGCATAGGACAGTGGACAACTGACAACTACTTACCAAAAAGAGTAAAGCTGCTAGTGGAGAGCTGGTATGAATGATATAAGACAAGTATATGACTTGAACTAGTTAATGACAGTGTATCTACTGTTTATATCCCTACAAGAAATATAAATATATGTATTTGAATGACCACCATCACTTAATGGGGAGCGGATGGATGACACCGTAGAGCGAAATCACTTCAACAGTATTTCAACAGTATTGCGTCCAAGCTTCTGGTGCTAGAAGGTATACAGGTGGGTTTTATTGCAAGTATGGTTCAAACACAAATTATTCCAGGGCTGTTACCTATCTTGCAATAAAGTCTGAACTTATCCGGTAGCTGCCAGCGTGCCCCGACCTACGGATCTGGGAGCACCAGGAAAGATCGTGAAGAGGTATCGCTGATTCATATAATTTCCATCCAATTTACGTCGATTTGAAAACAAAATATCTGGCATCCGCTTCTAAAGAGAAACCTAAAACTATTGTCTTCGCTACCAATGAGGGTCAACTCCAGGTGCCTGATCAAAACATATCCTCCACTCTTGATCCCCAACACGCTGAGCCCATCGATACATCTTTGACCAGCCACCAAATGCACGCGTCGCTTCATTAAAAATGTCTAGATTCAGGTCTTTGTGAATGAAGAGCTGGAAGGATATGGGAACTCTGGCCACCTAAAGGCATCTGTAGTTTGACCAAGTAGTATTTACTGTCGTATGTGTTTGGGGCATACCAGTGCCCGTTTTCTTAGTGGTCGATTTATCCTGCAAGTCGTCATACCTGTTGATGGAGAGGATGGAACCGGTTTGTAGTCCTGTATTTGCTGGATATCGATCAAGAACGACAGTATGCCAAGTACCTGAAGAAATGGCACGGCAAACGGACCGATGGTCTTTCCAATGCTGTCGTTGACAGTCTTTTGCAGCATAAAAAGCCACTTGCATGGAGACAAGAGAGATACTTGCCACAGCACTGAACGGATCTACAACGCACGCACTCCCATTGAGTAGGTTCTCCGCAGACAAAACACCCGGTTGTCTTGCCAAGGCGACCAAGATCTTCCATAGCAAGCCAGCTCGTCGGCAAAATAAAACTGGTAGTGTACTGGCTATCATAAATTTCTTTAGCGAACCCAGGGGAGAGGCGGCTTTGATTTTGCTGGAGCAACTGGAGAAGCAAGGTTTGTTCATCTGGGAGTGCATATACCATCACTGGTTGGGATTGGTTGGTGGCGATATAAAATTTTTCCGTTGCACGTTTGATTCCCTTTTTTCTGGTGCTCGTGATGACAGAAAACCCTACAACAAGGAGTGGGCGGTTCTCTCCCACCGTATGGATCTCATGGATCTGTAGATAAATGAGTATGTCGAGTCGCTCGCATGTCCTTGTCAAGTTATACCGACCTTTATAGCAATAGCACTTGATTCTTGATCCGTCAGAATGACTTCGCGTACTCCCATACTCAATTGTTCTCCAAGGGCGACTATCGAACGACACATGTTGAAAAAGGCCCCTGAAGTAATTCCTAAGTCAATACCACCCAATATCTTCCTATCTAAGCCTTTCGCTATAGTGTCATGATCTTCCCACATAGGATAACTTGCAGGATCGACCACGAAATTCTCGTCGCCGAACAGGTTCCTGTAACGCTGAGCAGCGTCAAGACACCTCTCGAGGCGGTGACGGAGACGATCAGTTTTGAGCTTTGTATCGCGAGTAATTTTGATACCAATGCTGTTCAACACGTCAAGTATATAACCGCGAGGGAGCTCAAAGTTTTCCATGGAAGTAGACGAAGAGAGTTGGACCTCAGAATCTACGGTGGATGGATAAGCAATAACAGATACAGGAGATTTTACGATCGGAAGAAGATTAAATCAAAGCTCGATCTACAGACAGCAAGTTGGATTCGAACTGAACTACGTTAGCTGGTTATCGTGACCCTGCAAGGGAACCACTTTCGCCCAGCGATTTATTCCCGTCATCAAGACCGCAGGGTGTAAAACTGTTTTTTTGACAAAAAGACCTGGATTCGTCATTATAAATGGATCACATATCCAAAATAGCACAATCATATATATAACCTACCCCCCTATCTCCGAGCTTCATGGCCTCGTTCAAACTCTACGACCTTTCTCATCCACTCACTTCCGACACTCCTATATACCCTGGAGATCCCCGCTATACCGCAGATCGTTTCACTAGCCTCGATAAAGATGGATATGAAATCCACATTCTCACCTTTGGTTCACAAACCGGCACTCACGTTGATGCACCCTCGCATTTCATCCATGGAGGGCTTACAATAGATAAAATACCACTCTCTACATTCGTTGGTCCTGCCGTGATCATTGACCTCTCAGAAAACATACAAGCAAAACAGATGATCACATGGTCGGACATTGAACCATATGAGAAAGAGCTCAAGCCTGGGGTGATCGCGCTAGTATGCACAGGATGGTACGAGAAATGGGGAACAGAAGAGTACTACAATCACCCCTATATGATGAAAGACGTTGCAGAGGGATTTGTCGCCCGCGGAATAAGGACTATAGGTGTCGATTTCCTCAATCCAGACGAGACGCCGGTAGATGGAAAGTCAGAGCATGGATTTCAATTCCACCACGTAATTCTTGGCGCTGGAGGGGTCATCATTGAGAACCTGACCAACACAAAGCCCCTGATTGGTCTACCAAACGTGCATGTCAGTCTTCTCCCACTCAAGTTGGAAGGGATAGACGGATCACCAATTCGCGCTATCGCATGGCAGCTGAACTGATTGATCCCACGAGAACTAAAGTATATATATTGTAAGATGATAAAACAAATCATCGTACTGCGTGAGGTTTACAGATCCATCCAGGGTTGTAAAAGTCATAAACACCGACAAATCAAAAACATGTAGAATATATCATTCAATGTTCGTGGCTTGCTATCAAAGTCTAAAATCAATGGGAGTTGGAAGCTTCAACAATGGCGATGGCATCAGCAACCGTAAGTCGGAACGCATCAGTACCAAGAAGGTCCCAGATGCCTGCTTTAATGAACTGCTGCTGAGGCTTATGCATGAGGTGGGTGATGAAAAGACTGACACCGCGAGCCTAGAAAAGGACCAATGTATCAGCATATGTTATCTTGCAATCTAGAACACGATCCTGTACCTTATACTCTTCACAAAGCTCATAAAAGATCAGCAACGCACTAGACACGATGTCAATCTACCAGTTTCAAGAAGGCTGCAACCAGGTACTAACGAGGCATCACACTTGTCAACATCAGCCATGTGGAAAACGATAACAGTCGTCTCCTGCCTGAGTGGTGCTTCCGAAGGATGAATCTTGTCTGGTCCATATAATTCAAGGCGGTGTAAGCGCTCTGCACCAATACGTCATTAGCGTATCTCTGGTATCAGTCCCACCGAACACACCTTTGAGCTGTGCAGTATTAGCAAAGTCAAGGTTCTCCCGGATGCGAACAACAAGAACACCGGAAACACTCTCCTGGACATCAGGATCCTCATTCACAGGTCTCCAGCGGTCAGTCCCAGGGATACGACCCTGCAAAATCAGTCCAAGTAGGAGCTCGGAATTTGTAACCACTTACAAGAATTTTCATTCTTGTCTTAGAGGAACGACGAACCACGAGGAGCAATGAAATGATCAAGCTGACTATTATGCCAACTTCAACATTATAGAAAATGGAAAGGAAAAACGTCAATGTCATCAATCCAAAGTCAATCCATGCTTCCATCCTAATAAAAAATCAGCTTCAGGAAGTGCAGTCTAAGGATTTTTAACAGACCTCCAGTAATAGACAATATCAGAGGGGGTCTCTGCAAGCAGGGATAAAATGACCATCGTGATGCTACCAAAACCTGTAAACACCTCTCAACAACATAGTATCGATACTTACATGACAGCGAGGACACACTTGGGCAAATCTCGCATGTATGGGAGAAATACAAAAGTAGCAAGCAACACAACTCCCGAACACACGAAAGATGCCATTTGGGTGCGACCCCCGACATCTCCATTTATGCGCGAGCGTGTGATCGAGCCAAATGCAGGAAGTGTTCCAGGAATGAATGACCCGGCAACGTTAGCCGCACCGAGGGCGACGAGTTCTCGATTAGGACTGACGGAGTAACCATAAAGAGCAGCATTCTGTTTAGCCGCGACAATACTGTCGAGGAGGCCTGCGATAGAGATGATGCTAGTTCGAATGTTAGTGGACTATCTCTGGTAAACCAGAGGGTAAGTACACTTACACTGCGGTGGATGTTGTGCGATGAGCATACTTGAGAACACTCTTGTTGAAGGGGAAGACGAAAAATGAATCGCCGGTTGTGATTGAAACATCCCCAAGCACATCCACTCCTTCCTTATGCCATTTGTAGTGCGCGGATATAACTGGAGTCACATCAGGACTTAGTAGGACGGATGCCAAGCTGCCAAACTTACTGGTGGAAACAATGACAACAATCAGTACTTCTGGAAGCCGATAAATGAGGGTATATCTCTTGAAAAAATTCTTGGTTGAGCGTAATGCGATCAGTGCAAATAGTGTACCAAAGCTGATCGCGGTGGTCAGCCTATTGGCATGGGTCCATGTATATTGAACCAGGAATATGATTTTCTCCACAGTTGTGTGTGGATCAACTGTATGCATAAGTTTTGTTAGACCAAACATCGGAATGAGCTGTTCACTATGACAAGAAATTCAGCGCCAATTCGTGAAACAAGAAATTTTACATGCATCATGATGACGACAGCGACTGCAGTAATGAACCCACGTAACAATGCTCGACTGAGTACGACATCAATGAATCCCAGGCGGAGAAATCCAAGTAAAAACTGAAGCAGACCAGCCTTCGACACGTGCACGGTCATTAGTCGCCTGTAACCAATGGCAAATTGGACTTGAAGAAGCCTACGCACCTGGAGTGTTATTGCAGTCGCGATCACCAGACTCAGTGAGGCCATATTGCTCCCATTTTCGAGACCGTGAAGCACATCCGATATGGCTTGACCCAGAAGCAGACTCGTCGCTGCCTCAGGGGCAACGTTCAGTTGCCTAGAAGTTCCGAGAAAAGCATAAACAATCCCAGGGACAGATGCTGATATCTGATCTAAGGTCAGCTTCTAAGTGGACAAATAATCCGACCGACGAGACGTACCAAACCAGTAACGGGACTGAGTTTCGCGAGAGAAGTCGCATAACTGACTGATTGTGGAATAAGCATGGATGCTACGGTGAGGCCAGCAAGGATGTCGCCACCAAACCTGGTGATGAGAGATCAACATAACAATGGATGAGACTTGAATGAAGACTGACAAGGAGAGGGAGTAATTTGGTATCCATGCAAGTGAAGGTATGTAGTATCTAATACGTTTTGCAAACACTGACGAACCCGCTCCAGAATCCTGTCCTGCGAGGGGATGGGTGAGTAACCTTGGTTTAAAATGAAGTAAAAGAAAGAAAAGGGAGTAGTACAATCTCCCCTGTGCATACGTACTGGGAGTGATAGTGCCACTGTAGTGTACTCTTCGGTTAGAGTCCAACAACGCTGTTCGTTCCTCAATTTGGGATCCAGCCATATCGGTGCCTATGATAGATGAACTGTCGAGGTGAGTAATTGAGGAGTGGTCGTGCAATGCGGAAGACATCCTGGACTTCCGGTAGATTATAACCACCTGCAAGGCTTTGCTATTTTGCCTCGGTCATGGCTCTTCGGCAGTCACCGATGAGTGATCCACAATAGTCTATTAATATCGCCCGGTAGACTGCAGATGGTACCAAACACTCGAGGCGGCTGAGCGGGAAGCATGAAGCGCGTAGTCCTGGCATAGCTAGTCTGCATGCCTTGTTATTCTCAGTACCACGCTCAACAACCTTATATTAAATTCCTATTCTCAATGTCGAATCAGGCTAAGTGGTAAAGCTTGAGAGATAGAACTGGGCACACTAATGCATTCTCCTTCTCCGAATCTTGAGCTCGAAGGAATTGGTGTCACATCTACGCTGTTAATGAGTCCACTGTTCTTCTTCTAACAGCAACACATAAATTCTAATGTGAATGTTCTTGTTGATGTTCTTGTTGATAGGTATGGGTCGAGGAGGCACGAAACATGTTTCAGTTTATTTCTCCAGGAGCACATGTAGAATGCAATGAATCACGTATATTGTGTAGGACAGGACCTCTAAATGCCCCTGACACGCCTGACACGGGTTTTCGACCTAACGGAATACATAATTTATCTCAGGATTGCTTGGGACGCCTCGGGAATACCTCGGAGAAACTCAAGTTACTGATAACGAGTATATTTAGGAGCTCGATAGCCCTTCACATTAAACGTTGTCTATACGAATTCTAGTTGAAAAAAGAAGCCATACAGATGTATTCAATTTTGTAAAATAGCACAAGCGAACTTGTTCGAGCTAGTCGAGGAGGACTCTCATCCACCGTCGAGATAGGGGTCTTCGGATAAAAATCGGATAAACTATTGAACTGCTAAATATTAATATTCCAGTTGTCTCGACTCGGTGTAAACAATGTGACTCTATCGGAAAAGATGAGAAGCTTAGGAAAAGAAGCTTAGGAAAAGAAGCTTAGGAAAAGAAGCTTAGGAAAAGAGATATTTAAACCACAGCTATTCCTAGAAGCCTGGAATTTTATCTTTCTTCCTCTCATTATGTATTCGTTCGCACACCACATTCGACGCGGATCCCCTGGACTTTTCAGACAACTTGCTACGGTCGCACCAAGCAAACGTCAAGCAAGGGAAGGAGGAACAATTTCAGATATCTTCACTACCCTAAAGTCCGGAGAGGAGCATGCTGCTTTACCTGATCGATTTTCAGCACTCAAGAAAGAGATGTTCAAAGACGAACTGGTTGAGAGCTGGAGGCAAGTTCTAGCTGAACTCGAAGGAACAGTCGCAGAGATCACAGAAAAAGGCAATAATGTGTGTCTGCAATGTCTATCTTCTCATTGGTTCATTGAAATTAACGTTCAAGCACTCCCTTTAGCTGGTTGCCCGTATTAATTATGACGATGTGAAAACCGGTTCAGTGAGCCAAGCACAAATCGACAAGATAAAACGAGTAGGCACTGTCATTATCACCGGAGCTGTATCGGAAGAGGTGTGTTTCAAATTTATCTTTGATCTACTTCCATTGCTCACAGCAGGAATCAGGAAGCCCTTGGCTGGAAGCAACAGATAAGGGACTACGTCACTGTTAACTTGGATCGGATTAAAGGTACTTCAGAGTGAATATTCTCAAACATCGAATTCTCAATGCATTGTAGGTTTCCCTGAGGACAATATCCAAGTCTTCGAAATATATAACTCTATCGGCCAAACTCTGGCCAGGACGCATCCTAGAATACTCGATACCCAGAAATTCCTGCTTTCCCTTTGGCACACATCATCTCCTGATCAAGTCCGGCTTGATGTACCTATCTCGTACTACGACCGCTTGAGAATTCGTCAACCAGGAGACGCCAAGTTCACTCTCGGCCCTCATGTCGATGGTGGTTCCGTCGAACGATGGGAAGATCCTGGTTTCAGAAGAGTTTTTGGTGATATCCTCAAAGGTGGTCCCCATTGGAGGAATCACGATCCCTTTGATGCTACACCAAGAATTGATGTCAAGAGTGATCTCTATAATGTTTCGTACGTAGTGTTCTTTTCAAATGCGTACCCATCTCATCTCCACTAGTAACGCATGCTCAATTTTCCGTCCATGGCAAGGTTGGACCGCACTGTCGTCCACTGGACCTAACGAAGGTACTCTTCAAGTCCTTCCCAATCTTCCGGTTGCTTCATCCTACATCATCCTTCGACCTTTCTTCCGCCCCAAGAACCCTCGTTCAGATTCGTTGAAGTTCGAGGACTGGGAACTTGATACCGATAGTTCCCGTTTCCCTGGGAGTAGTATTGGCAAGACACAAGAACTGAATGTTAAGTCTCATCCTCACCTACATCTGGACAAGACCATGGTTTCCATTCCCAAGGTTCGACCTGGCGACCAAGTCTACTGTGAACTATTCGATTCTATCGTTCAAGTCAAGTGAAAACTGATTTATATCCTTTCAGGGCATTGTGATGTCGTCCATGCTGTGGAAAGTATACACAGTGGCGCTGGTGATTCGTCGGTATTCTATATTCCTGCTGTTCCTTTGACTCTCAACAAGTAGGTTATACCTTGCTAAGAGATGCAGTTCTTCTGACCTACGTGACCAAGTGCCTACTATCTTCGCGATCAACACAGTAACTTTGTTGCTGGTCTTCCTGCTCCGTATGTCTCCTCTATATCCACACTGAAATTGACTCAATTCTTCCGTAGCGATTTTCCCGGAGGTGAAGGCGAGTCTCAGTGTATCGGTCGAGGGTCTGCCAAGGATGTCAAGTCTGTCGAAGGGAAGCGCGCACTTGGCTTTGAGAGGTTCGAGACATCACCTTTAGCACCGCAGAGTGAGAAAGATTTCTTAGATAACATCAATCGTATCCTCGGGGTATGATGGACGTTTTCGTGTCCTATATGTAATACATTATATAAATGTCCGTATGCCCACTACCGTTCAGCTGAATCTTAAGGCCCTAGAAGGCTGTTCACTTGCATGGCAAGTGCTTCCAGAGTATCGGCCTTCGAACATGCGAAATCAATTTCACTCGCTTTTCCGAAGGTCGCGCTGCTTCGATTGTAGAAATTCCCCAACTGGATAAGACTTGGTGAAGTGGGATCATAGGTCGGCCAGCCAAAGTCGGACAATCCCTTCTGAGGATTACGAGCAAAAGTGACCCAAGCACTCTGCATGTACTTGGAGAGCGCAATCTCTTCTTCAGAGGTTTTAGGGGTGTGTAAGCTTTGATTATAGGTTCCAAAAACAATAGGCAGCTCAGATGTGTGGTAAGCGCGCAGATCTGGGCGAATAGAAATGTCGCGAAAAACGGCTACATGGTCAAATAAGAAAAAAGGCGGTGTTTGAATGAATGTCAGGTTATACCCTGGTATTGATACCTCCATGTTGGGACCCCTGCATCCAGACGGTTCTGGGCGGTTGTACTAGCGGGACAGGTAAAATCTAACTGGGATGGGACATCAGTGTCCATTCTGACTGCACGAGACAGAGGAATGCAGCTTACTTGTGTTGTTAAATCTGCAGTCAGTTCTGTAAGCAAAGGAGGTGCAGAGCCCAGAGGTGACTGGAGGAATGCAGCGACAATCAAAATATCGGCTTCGTCCTGCGTGCTACCGATAAGGAGAGGAGCCTTGAGGAAACTTCCAGCAGCAGCTCTTTCAAAGGTGTCGCTGTATATTGTGATATCTGAAAGGCCTGAGTTTAGAGTGCATTAGGCGACAAGAATACATACTGTCTAATACTGGGTTGAAGGTGACGCCGGTGAAGAGCACTGCGTCTGCCAATGTTCTTCCGGGGACTTTCCTCATGCACTCCAATTGCGCATCATCCGGGGCTACCATGAGTACAATATGTCAATCGATACGACGACATACAGGAATCCTGCTCACTAGTACCACACCCAACAGCGTCAGAGACGTTACTCCAGTTTGGATTGGTGTCGGATATCAAAGGAATCCCAGAGATACTAAATTCATACGTTGGCCTGATTTCTAGGTTGTTGTCCTTTGAAAGGCCTACCTGCCCGATTGCTGGATAACACCTATAAAGAAAATGTAAACCCCTACAAGATGGATTTTCTATGCATTTACCTTTGACAATAGTGTCATTCGCATGCGCAAATGTATACGCATCCACTGCGGTTGCACCTGCACTCTGACCAAAAAGGATAATACGATCCGGATCTCCACCGAAGTTAGCAATGTTGTCATGCACCCAATTGACAGCAACATCAATATCCAAGAGTCCAAAGTTTTGTGAATTGGTGGTAATATTCGCGAATTGCGGAGCATTAGGTTGACCAAAGATATTCAACCTATAATTGAAGGTGACAACAGTGATATCGTCGTTATCCCGCACGATGAACTGACCATCGTATGTTGGAAAGTTGCTCTGAAAGCAAAGTTGAACCTTCAGCGGAGGGAAGGTGTTCTCTACTTACTGTACCAAACCTGAGACCGCCACCATAAATCCAGATCATTACGGCTGTATTCTGCCTTCTGGTGACGCTGGGAGCCCAGATATTGACACTTAGGCAGTCTTCGGATTCTGTCACATTTGGACTGAGAAACCCAGTGAGCTCCATGCCCTCTGAATCCGTCCGGGTGAATTGTTGAATACATGAATCACCGAATCGGTCAGCGGTGAAAAGATGATCTCTTCTCGCTGGAAACTTTGGAGCAGTCCAACGACCTGCGCTTGCATATGGGATACCAAGGAACCGCCTGACTGAATCTGCGACAAGTGTACCCTGTACTTCGCCTTGCTGAGTAGGTACAACTAGGCCGGGGGACCGCGCAATGGCACAGATGACCCAGAGGCTTACAAGGAGAAGGGCACGCATGAGCGACGAGAGTGTTGAACATTTGTATTTATGTACTGAATTTGGGGTACAAGGAATAACCCAATTCAGGATCAATGGACAGGCCTGATAACAGTTTTTCCCTTAGCGGGATGGCTGGGAGTCAATATTGAAAGTCACGTGGCACTTGGGCTTTGTTCTCGGCCACCAAGTTTCAATATCCAGTCGTCATGAACGCACAGAATCTCGAGGAAGCTGCCAATCTTGCAGCAGAATTTATTTACAGTGCGCTAACAGCTCTTCAGTCTTGCAACCTTTGGCTAACCAGTCACGCAGGTCTTGACAACCTGCCCAACGAGGTCAACCATCTCCTGCAGGAGATTAAAGTAAAAGAGGCCCGAGTCCAAGGTGAGCTCATGATGTCTGGTCTTGATGAGATCCCGACTCTGTCTGAAGAATTACAACAGGAAATTGATAGAGACTCTACTCGCTACATCCGCCATTCCATGAAATCCTCCTCTTCACCGTCACCCACAGACTTCTGTCAGCGAGCACCAACACCCAAAACTGTAGGGATACCTGCGAAAATACAAGAATTGTATGCCGAATTACACGAAATTTCAAACGAGAAATGCATTCTTGCTCAATGCCTTATTGACCTCATTGAGCGAACCCGCTCTCGACTGGACGTCGATCTCGTTAAAGTCAAGTATCTCCAGGGTGACGCCCCAGATTCAACATCTTTAGGCAAAGTCAGTTCCGGAATAGCCCTTGGCCTAGATTTCGGACCAAGTGGTCGCAATCCTGCCCAACAGATTAGCGAAAGCCTACGAAATGCCCTTTCCAACTCTTCAGAGTCACGACAAGGCTCAGCCACCCCAGTTGCTAGTACAGTTGGCGCAACGAGTGGCGGAAGCACAACGAAAAGTGATAAAATCGCTCTTCCAATCGGACCTATCACTGACAGTCATCCCAGAACGTCGTATTAATACGTCTATCAAGATCACACCAGTACCTTCACCGACAAAGCATCGCTCTGCGTCGCCATCTGCCACAGTAGTATCTCAAACCACTCATCAACGATCCAGGCTTTCCAGGCAAATACATCCCGCTGAAGAGTCTGAACCTGAAGCTGGAGCAGATGATGACATGGACATCGACGATGACGCAGAAGACGAGAGATTATATTGTTTCTGCCAGAAACAAAGTTATGGAGACGTAAGTATACTCTTTTCTTCAGATTAACCATGTCTTGACAAAACGGCAGATGGTTGCGTGTGACAACGAAAATGGTTGTCCGTACGAATGGGTGCGTGGCTTCCCTTGATCAGCACGTTCTTTGATTTGCTACTGACTACTGCATTAGTTCCATTTAAGCTGCGTTGGTTTGAAACAACCAGTCCCGGAAAAATGGTACTGCGATGAATGCCTTAAGAATGGTGCAGGGGTGCAAACTGCCAGGAAAGGGCGGAAAAAATGAGGCCGGTATACTTGTGAGTCACCCTTGTTCAGATCAGGATGAACTACTTATTTTCCGGGTTCTGAGTGATTCATGTGAGCCATGCGATTAATATTCCAGCACGAGATTTACCCATTACGGAATGATTGAGTCAAGGCCATGATGTGGTTCATTGCCTCACATCTCCCGTCCATTTCGAGGGCCATCTTCCGCTAGTCGTCAATGCCTTGTACTTACCTTTTGTGTTTTCCATTCCCGGTGCAATTGATGTCCCTCGAGTCCATGGTTAAGATGAATCTTTCGTAGAACCAATCGTTCCCATGATCATATCAATCTCGGATCCGAATTGCAGTCTGGCAGATCACTTTCAGGGTGCCTCTGATTCATAGAGTAATGTATTTGTGTCTTACAGAAAGGAGTGACTAAATTTAACCAATCGCCCTCCGATATGCTCTGGTACAAAGCGAAATTAAGAGGTCATGACAGTCACTGAATCATCATGTGTCACTTATATCACCCACGAGATTGGCTGCTGGGAACAAAGAAGATGAAGAACCGAGCGGTAATTGAGTAATAAGCACATAAGTAGGACCAGCTGTGAGGTATCTGTAGCCCTCGTCGGTCACCGCGCGCAGGAGGGTTGTTTATGCGAGAAGAAATATCAAGGAGACGCACGACGTATTCTTTATTCTTTTTAAAATACGAAGATAAACAGAGAATAGTCCCGTGATCTCAAGTAGACATCCATCACTGAACTTTGTTGGGTTCTCAAGCTCAGGCAGGCACTCGACACATGTTCGCTCTCTTATAGCTCTTTTCCACTGACTACACTGTCTTCTGTAGTGACCGGTCTTTCTGTAAGCTTGTCTCCATGTTTACCCTTAAGGGATCACCCGCAGCTAACCAGCATAGTTTTGTGGTCCTTTTTCTGGTAGACCTATGGGTATCTCAATGGTCTCCCAAAGGCGCTATAGTCGAGACGAGCCAGTTCCCACAGGGGAGGAAGAATGGCAGATTGTCTCGACAAAGTGGTGGTGTACACCGTTCAGCTCTGTTTCATGGTCTTACGATCCGGAAAAGGCGCCTCGGAATGTTATTTTCTCAAAGCCACCTCATTACCAGCTGTCCTTGCACAACGAGCAAGTACAGCGGTTCTTTGATGATCAGGGATGCGGGCCTGAATTTTCCCACTCCTTACACGAGTGGTCCTCAGCATTTAAGGTCGCTGATGATACTGTTTTGAATGAGGAGCTCATCGGAGTGAAAAGCGCGTGTGAGGTACTGAAGGCCTATGAGGAGGCAGTTGGCTTCGATTATTCACCTTGGCCGAACCTCCGCTTGAAAGATCTGGAGAAGGGGGAGAAACGGATTATTGATGTATCGGAAACGGAGGTTCAATTGGGAAAAGAGCTGTGGACAGAACTCGTGAATGATCTTATCGGGGGGAAGTCGCTCAAAGAGATCTTGAAAGAAGTGCGAGATAGCACCAAGGATACCTTGCAAAGGACGTTTGCAATACCCAACAAGATCAATTACTTTTCTCGACCATCCATGCCCAAACCTTTCCAATTTAACCCCTCAGCGTCATCTTTTGTGCCTCTTGGCTCGCCCACCTCAACATTTTCTTCTTCGTCGTGCAGTTCGTCATCGCTCAACTCTCCCGATCCTCTTGGCCCATCCTCCTTTCCGTCTCTCACCACACCTCTCTCATCACCTGCGAACAAACACAGGCGAGATCTCCAAGAGTACATTAATGGTGTTCATACACGTTGTCGTACCACTAGCAGTGACGGTAGTTTTGCGGCCAGTTTTGAGCGTTCGTCTAGTGAATTCTTGCCATCCTTTCTATTCGATTCCGCTGATCACCGTCGACGCCCAACTCGTGCCTCGCGAACACGCACAATCGTCGATCGGCTGCGGTCCCAACTTCAGCATGATGAAGATCGGACATCGCCTGTCAGCCAAATCCCCAGTCCCACCGTTTCTGACTTTGGGGTTGGTGGTTTGGGCTACTTCAAGCCTAGGTTAACGATTTCGGATGGGTCGAGTGCATATTCCATCACACCGCCACTCACTGAAGAGGATTCCCATCACCATGATAGAGGTGGCATTGGTAGTTGGATCGATAATACTGAAGGCTGGGCTTTATCACCTGTTCCAGCTGTAGTTGATCAGGAGACGAAGAGGACGAGGTCAAAAGAGTTGCTTATGACACTCAGGAGGCGAACTGACTCGTTGACATCCAACACTAATGCAATAGTGAACTCGGCAGTGGGTGCCATGTCTGCGTCTACCTCACCGGCCCTTATTGCGTCTGAGAGATTAGTTGAGTCACCTGAGCCTGTGGAAGCGGTAGACTCTCATGAAGAGGAATTGTCGGAGAGGACAAATCAATCGCATCAAATCGCAAACTTCCGAGTTTCCTCTCCATTGCTTGGCGATCGAAGGGCTAGTGCGCAGTCCACTTCTCCAGAAGTGAATTATATACATATGTTATCCCAAGATAGGGCCGTGACTCGTAATCTGTTGCCAGTTTACTCCCGGACACATCCTAAAACTGACAGCTCTACACGATGCTCTCGACGCTATATCATGAATCCTGATTCAGGGTTATCATATCCTCTGTTTGGCCGTCCGCTGCCTATTCCCAACATGGGAGTTCCTGTGCAAGTGTCAACGATGGGTACTCCACGCACGGGAATGCGATTTCCGGTGCAAATGCCTATCCAGGTCCCCGTGCGAACAATGCAGTACTCTACTCTGATGCATTTGAGGATTATGCAGCAGATGCAGATAATGAGAAATAGTATGAATATGGCCCCTATCGGCGGAACAAACACACAATCAGGGTCGACTCGGTAGCAATGGATGCTCCCATGTTTGAGAAGTTCTGTTTCGAATACAGTCCTTGGGTGTAGTTTTTCTTTCTTTCGCCACATGAATCACCGTCCTTCATAACTAAAAACAGACTCTCAGTAGTTTAAATTTTCTTGTTCAATTCAAAAGGTCGCATTTATCTACTTAAAGCAATTGTCATCTACCTGTTCATGCTCTCCTCTTCTTTCTTCAATTCCTTCCTTTCCAATTTTTTTCTGTTTTCGCCCACTAGTCGTCATAAACAAGTATTCCTCCTATCTCTCTAGTGCCAGATTATTTATCTGTGCCAGCCACCTGTCTCGTAGCACATATGTGTATACATCACTATCCGTCATTGAGCTAATGTCGCTCGCTCTCTTAACCCTAGACAACTATTGTGCCTTCTCAGTCATCTCCCGAAAGGTGCAGTCCAAGTATTAGCATCTGAAACCGTGATCAACGGCTGGTTCTCAGAACGTTCAAGTGCAACATATCATCAATGACGAAACGATGAACGATACAAAGTGGGATCTCTATAATTTACGAACCAACTACTCAATAACAATCACCCAATCTTTCACAATCAACACTCGAGGATCTTTCACTATCAAAATGCTTGCACTACCCTCTGCCTTATGACCAGCACCAACACCATCCAGCCACTCCCAGGTCAATTTTCTATCTTCATCTTCAACCTTCACACTCTTCGGCTTCCTCTCCAATCCGGCAACAACAAGCCGCTCAACACGAACATCCTTGATTGTCTCTGCAAACGAATTGTTCGCGGTATACGTACCCCGCAGAATAACACCATCAACGGCCTTATCAGGATTTTCCAAAGCCAAATCCCGGCTCGAAATCTTCAACAGTGGTTTCCTTGTCTTCTTGCTTGCAGTCTTGTCAGCGGCTAATTGACGCCAAACGAGTTGACCCTTTTCATGGTCGTAAGAATCACCGTCGTCAAGATACAGTTCGCCACTGGCAACTCCCGACTTGCTCAAAGCAATTCGAAAGGTGAAGGGATCGTATTTCATCGCTGTTGACGCACGACGAGGACGTTCACGAGTTGTTATAATGGACCCACCACGAATAAAGAGGGGGACCTGGTCGAGAGCGGCGGGGACAGTGATAGTCTTGCCCTCGGTATTGGAACGGTAGACAATAAAATTAGAGTAATCATAGTACAGTTGATCCTCGGCAGGAAGATACACTGTGGTTTCAGTGACGGCCTTCTCAGTGACAGGCTTCACCAAAAGACCAGAAGAGCCAATAAAGTACTGGTCATCAAGGTCAAAGCCATTTTTGTCTCGGGGAAATACAACATAGTGAGGTCTGGAATAAAATCAAGTGATCAGCCACAATCACAATCAAAACCAAAATCACCTCAAGATAGGGAGACCAGTGGCGGTGGTCTCGCGGAACTGAGTATACCAGACCGGGAGGAGGCTGTATCTCAGGCGAAGGATGTCCCGGATGTATGATTTGTACGGTTCGTCAAGTAAGAAAGGTTCACGGCGTCTGGTATCGATATGACCATGTGCACGGAAGAAGGGTCCAAAGGCTCCGACTTGGTACCACCGTACAAGCATCTCCGGTTCAGGGTTACCGAAAAAACCACCAACGTCGGCTGTACCTAGAGTGTTATATCTGCTCCAAAAAATTTCAAATAGTACTTACATCCAGCGAAGCTCATGCCCGCAATACTGTTAGAAAGAACCATCTTGATACCGACAGCCATATGGTCCCATGTCCCGAGATTGTCTCCAGTCCACATGGCACCAAAACGTTGAGAACCGGCGTAGAAGGAGCGAGTGAGGACAAAGGGACGCTTAGGTGGGTGAGAGCGTTCACGAACGGCTTGCCAGGTGTGATTGGACTAGGCACACACAATCAATATCCAACAGATGCAAAATTAGTCTAGCAAAACTTACAAAGAGCATTCCGTTGACATTATGAATGTCACGGTGTTCCCAACCATTGTAATGAATAGAGTCTTTGGGCATGGTAATCTCAGGACCATTGAAAATTGAGGGCTGTGAATGGTAATGAGTTGGACCGGAGGATGAGCATTACATTGAGACATACCTCATTCATGTCATTCCAAATGTGAACATCCTCGGTACTTTGGGTCCACGACCAGCCACCGCCAGGCAACTGGTAAGTCTTGAACAAAGATTTCCACCACTCCCAGGAGCCAGGATTGAAGAAGTCAATCCAAGAACTACTGCCAGACCAGCACCAACCCTCGTACTCTCCCTCGCCGCCCTTCGGCTTGATAAGAATGCCCTTGTCAGAGGCCTCCTGGTAAACTGGGTAGTTTGAAGTGCGTTTGACGTGAGGGTCAACGATGACAACCATCTAAATAGAAAATAAGCTATGCAAATCTATGTATCACATAGATGTGAGAATAAGCCCACCTTGCGACCAAGGGCTGAAATTTCGGTGATCATTTCAACAGGATCAGGGAAACCCTTCTTATCCCATATGAAGTATTTATGCTCCTCCGCATACTCGATATCGAGCCAGAGAACTTCCAAAGGAATATCATCTTCATCGAACCGCTTCTGCACTGTGCGGACATCATCCGAATTGATGTAATTCCATCGACATTGATGGTATCCCAAAGACCAATAAGGCGGGATGACAGGTGTACCTGTCAGCTTGGAATACTGTTTGAAGATATCTTCTGGAGAAGGCCCAGGGAGGAGGAAGAGATCAAGAATGCCAGACTCAGAAATCCAGTGAGTCTCTGTCGACTTCTCGGAAGCATGGGAAACATCAATCCAAGTCTCTGAAGCGATGGCATTGAAGATGCCGACAGTTGAATCAGTGGAGTGAGCGTGCATGATAGGGATAGAGCCGTAAAGCGACACGGGTGAGGAGGCTAAGTACTCGAAAACATCAGCGTTATAGAGACGGTATGGATCAGAGAACAAAGCGCCTTCTCCGGTCGTCGTGGGAAGTGCGAGGCGCGTTGCATGTTGAGGTATACCATAGACTGTGCCATGGTTAGGGAAGGTGATGTCGAGTGAAAGAGATTCCGGCCCTGAGATCAGAATTATGAGTATCCATCCGCAATCGAAGGCCCAAACATCACCTTTCGGCTTGGTGTCAGTCCAGGTGGAAAATGACTCTTCCCAATAAGCGTCCTCGTTTTCGCCCTCAAACCATGCACGAGGATTCTCTTGTTTCATAACTTCCTGTATGCCCTCGCCTCCCTCGACCTCGGATTCCTCTGTTTTCACCTCTGCTTCCACCTTGTTGCGGAAATGCTCCATGTGCAGTAATCCCTGAGCATTCAGAACTACTTGCTCTTTCCCATTCTTCAAGAGAGTAACTCGAAGTGGTTTATAGGAAACCACAACTTCGGAATCCTTCTTGCCCCCGTAAACGGTGCGAACATCCTTTTTACCAGCGGTCCATCTCAAGGTTTTACTGATACTGGGCTCAGAGACTAATGCCCAGGAAGCTGCTTCGTCATATCGCTTCCTGAGGCCATCAATTTCGTCCATACGAACACGGACGACACCATCGTCATGGACTCGCAGCTCAAGGCCAAACTTGATGTCGGGATATAGTGACGACCTAACTTGTGCAGAGAAAGTAGCCTCTGTGGGGTGGATAGTGACAGAATTTGCCACGATAGAGTAGGGAGATTCCCAGATGTCCTTGGATTCCCTTGCACGTGCAGCCAATGCCCGACCTCGTCGACAGAAGCCCGACTGAGAACAGGTTTTAAAGTCATGGGCCTTGAATGCAGAATTGTTCTCTGCAAATATCAGGACTACTAGTCCAAGCAGTGTCCACGGACGCATTTGAGGGAACACAGAACAAGAATATAACAAGAATATCTGCCTTACACGTTAACACTCACGTGCTTTTATGTTTCTTAGTCCTCATGTTAATTGGAGAACAAAAATGTTCCTCGTGGGACAAGACAGATATGACGCTCTTCCAGGCTCTCTATCATGCAGCTCTCACAGTTGCACGAGTCTTCTCCTCAGAGGGAATTTTCGACTGCTCCAATCAAACTCGATGGTGCTAGATTACCGCTAGTTCCTCAGCCCAGTTCATCAGAAATGGACCCGCTCAACTATCCAAATGTAAAATCATCTATCATTCATCCTTATAGCCCTCTTTGACCTGTATCAAGTGGTTGAAATGGTTTATTATCTGTCAAGTTTCTATCCTCGCTTTTCTTGCCACACTGAATGTTGCTATAATCAATCCGGCAGTCGCTCCACTTGCCGAGGAATTCGGCATCACTGAAGTGACTGCCACTTATCAAACCACCATAGCCATTGGAACGAGTGCCATTGGACCGTTGGTTTTCGTTCCGATCGCAAACATATATGGAAGACGCCCTATATATTTATTCACCCTCTTTATTGGCTTTGCCAGCGCCATCGGGTCTGCTATCGCCAGATCCTATGGAACTTTGATTCTTGCTCGCGCTTTTAATGGCTCCGGCGCTGCAACAGCTGCAGTTCTGGGAGCTGGGACGGTCTCTGATATGTGTTTCATGCACCAACGGGGCAAGGCTATGGGGTTTTATACACTCATGTCCACGAACGGTGCTCACCTCGCCCCCATTGTATGAAGATTCCTATCCCAAGAAATATCACACTATACTCATTTCACGTTAGATTGGTGGTTACATGGCCCGAAGTCATGGTTGGCGGTGGTGCTTCTGGTTTGGTGCAATACTCAATGGTGATTGTTTCGTGTTTACGCTATATTTGATTTTTACTCCTTGGAACAGGTGCCATGTTTGTCGTGTGTCTCTTCTTCCTTCCAGAAACACTGTACACTCGGCCTCCCGGTTCTTATGACGAAATTCTTATTCATATGACTAAGAATGACGGGATTGACACCAATAAGCTCCTTCAGCAAGGAGAGGTGTTTCAACCACCCTCCATGAAATTCCGGTCCTATTTCCGTCGACTAGTACTCTGGGACATCTCTCCGGATCGCCATTTGAGAGGATACTTTATCGTGAAACCCTTAAGCATGCTGAAATATCCTTCTGTCGCGTTTCCTGCAACATTTTAGTGAGTTTCTGATATCTTGCCCATAGTTAGGAGGGCTGACCCGCCTTCAGTGGCGTCGTCTATGGCTTTGCCTCTTTAGAGCCAGCTTTAACGCTAGCCACCCTGTTCACAAGAATTTATCACTTCAACACGGTCCAAAACGGGTCAGTCATCTTTTTCCAATCTAGAACACTGTTTAATCAGTTATGTGACTCTAGACTTGCAAATGGTATCAGTCTCCTTGTCGGAGCGTCAGTCCCTCTCCCAATTATTTTTTGATTGTCTGAGCAAACACTCCAGAACCATTGGTGAACTCTTCTCTGGACCCATCACCGATCTGATGTTGCAACGAGCAAGACGACGAGCTCTCAATCAGGGCGAAATTGCACCTATCGAAGTTCGCTTACGAGGGATCTGGACGGGTGCCCTGACTGTTCCTGCCGGCTTGTTGATGTGTGTCGTTTTTATATTCTAATCATAGATTCCTTGCATGTTACTGTTTATCTACAGTTGTAGGTGACTATCGTATTCAAGATCGCCATCCATCGACTGTGTCTATAGACGGATTCACGGTCCAGTATTCTCATACTTTTGTCGCACCATGCATTGGGATGGGTGAGCTAAACTCAATATCTTATGAGGCATTTCTAATGCGGTAGTGGTAGTGATAGCCTGCTTTGGCAGTAAGTAAAGGCTAGCGCGATTGCTACTTCCAGTATTGATCCCAAAGCTTTGAGTGCAAATCGTATCCTCAGTATGTTACACGTACAGCTGCAACGACTGTTACAGCACACGCAGTAACGATGTCAGTATATGTTTCAGGTGCGCCCCGTCACGCCACATCATCGTCCATAGACAATTTTATCAGGTCTTTCTTCAGTTTCATCCGTCAAGTATTCGGTTTGACCCTGGGATTCTATTCGTACGCAACTTTGAGTCTTTTTCCCAGGTGAAATTCTCACCCACATCCGATACTCAGCATACCATTCGGTGATAAAGTGAGCATTATGCCCCAGATGTCGTATGTTCACCATGAAACATCTACGTAGATTGGTTATCAATGGTCTTTCTTTGTCTTCGCAACTATATGGTCTGTATGCAGTCGTTTTGTTCAGGACAGAGTCCACCCATACTTTCTCTCAACTAGTGTGATTGCGTTTTTACCCGTCGTATTGTTGATGTTCAAGGGAGAAAAATGGAGAGCTAAGCTAGGTACTTCAGCCAATGACTAATGGTTAGTTCGATTTGGGATGCAATGTCTGCGTGGTAGCGAACGACACTCTTAGCGTGATATAGGTTATTTATCACCCCTTTGTCTACACTGTGCTACAGTAGGTACTGTACCTTGTGCTTTACTTAAGATCCAAGGATCTAACCCTGAGTTGAATCCCTCAAGCTACTAGCCATCATGACCTAAATTATACGTGTAGTATTCCTCACCACTGAAATCGTACTCGAGTACTCATTCCTCGCACTATTGCCCGGGTTTGGTAATGTAACTTGTGCGATGACCGATACACTGCCATCTTTTGAATGGCATGGGATGGTTGGGGCTGAGTCGACCCAGTCAAGATCGGAAGGTAAAGATTAGAACTGATGAAACGCTTTATCGTCTCCCTGTCTCCATCTAAGTATCTGAAGGGAATGGGGAAGCAAACAGTCACACGAGTGAACCACAATTAATTTTGATTCTCCGTTGATGCACTGATGGTGACGCATTTTTCATGCATTCGTCTAAATTTATATCCATGTAGCCCTGTGTAGAAAGTTCAGAGTTTTGTCAAGTCCCTCGATTCTCGTGTATCTATTGAACTCTGGCGTGTTTTTTATCACATTCCAGTATAATTACAACTTGTAATAAGTGCTGTAGTGCTACGTAGTCTCGGTAACTGCCGGTGGAGTTTTGATGTACCGATACTACACCCGTGCGCGTGGCGCAGCTTTTATGCCACCGCTCACGATGGTGGACATTCGATTTTGCTATAATAACCGTAGATTCTTATTCAAGACCTTCTGTTCTCGTGTGTTTATTGGACGCTGGGAAGAAATTCCATAGTCTCTACAGGTACTGTCCCAAGCTCGTATTTCTTAATCTAACGAGTGCTGAGTATATTTCCTACAGCTTAAAAAACATCTCTATTCCACGCCAGAGACTTCTGTCTGTATCAAAAGATCAGTGCAAGAGTTCTTGATCCAAATTTACCTCCCCATGATTTTATTACAAACGGATAAGAAGTCTCTCTTGAAATATACCCTCTGGACTTTGATGTACTCGAACATAGTACGCTTTTAAGCATACTGAACCTTGTGACTAACCTGAGAGGCTCATTTTGTCACTCATAAAAGATTATTCGAGGTATACAAATCATCTACGAGTGCAGAAATCAAAGGGAAATATAACTCATATGAAAGGATGGAAGGTATATCGTTTCAGAGTACGTGTACTACTGATTCTTCATCCCTTCTCCTGACTTTTCATTTTCACATGCTAGGTCTTTGTCTTCCCTGGATACCTGTCATAACTTCCGTTCTCTAGAGCGTGTTTATTGGAATCAAGTAAATAGGTGGTACCACTACGTGTGTTGATGGCATAGTTAGAGCCATACTGTACAACATGTCCCGTAATTCTAATGTTATTTGCCAGCACAGAACGGCGCGTGACATAGTATAAATTCACAACGTTCCTACGAAGATATGTGAGACTGTTTCTCACTTCTGGTTGGTGGCAACTGGTTCGGGCTAACTACTAAATGGAACACTGTTCCTTGGCTGACACATTTCTCCGCAGACTCTGACACAGTAGAAATTTTGTATTTGGAAACGTAGTAGAAATTCTTCGATGAGTGCATGAGCTAGTTGGGTGAAGTGAAGCACTTTTTTCCGCAGAACATCTAGGTAAATCACTTTGTGTGTTATCACGTAAACTGATCTTCGACGAATCATAGATAAGCAATGGCATCAATCGGGAGAGGTGTCAGTAAAAACGTACACGTGTGATGACAGCATTCTGACAAGACAACTTCAGACTTGGGAGCAAGACCAGCGGGTGAAGATTTAGACGTCAGTTAATGTTTTTGATGGCAGCCATCGAAGGGATATTAAGACGCAAATCCATGTTATCAGTTTACCTCATGATGAAAATGGCAAAAAGATATCAGAGTATGAGTGCCAATGCAGATCACACCCACACACGTCACTGATTTTCAGCAGGCGGAATCTTGAGGGTCTCGAAGTGGCGAGAACCTTCCTTTCAAAGGTGTTCACCGTACCGACTCTTGTGCTTCGTAACAGATGTATATGTCTCCAACAAGATTTACTCTTCGTCGGGTAGATCCTGGTGCAGAAGCCTTTCACTAAAGTAAACTTGAACCAGTGCAAGAGCTTGGCACCACTCAGAACATATAAAGACGAGGGTTCATTCCTTCACACGAGCACCAATTTTCGCCCTCTTACTCACTCACAAAACAACCTTACCATGGAGACAACGTTATCGTCCCTACCCCTGACGTCACTTACGTCTTGGTCGATGCAGCATATCCACGATATCTTTGAGGCGTCAAGCGACAACGAATCATTGAGAGCACTGGATAAGACGTTCACGAAGGACGTTGAAGCCACTGTCAATGGAAATTCAATTCAGTATCGAGACATTCAAAGAATGGTTCTCGGCCTAAGGAAAGACTCAAGCTCGAGACTGAGAGTGTCATGGCAGCAAGTTCACGAGTTACCTCAGGATCCATCCACGAATCGGGTATGGTTGTTTCGTAATAGAAGATGAAAATCTGCGGATTCAAAGTTAAGCACAGAGCGGAACATTCAGCGGAAGATACATAATTCGAGGTATCTGGCGCTTCGTACCAGGCTGTGAACAGCCTGTCGAGTTTGAACGGCATAAAGTAGTCCAGGTTCTGTGAGTAGCCGCATTTCCATAGACATTGATATCAAGCTCACAAGGATACAGGATAGAACCACAAAGCAAAGAAAATAACTTGGACACAAGGAAAATTGTGAAACTTGCATTTTCGGCCAGGGATATACGGGTTCCACATCAAGCTTCTCTCTAAGCTGGTAGAGTCTAGGAATTAATGTAATTGGATGCTGTTTGTCGTTATGGAAGGCAAAAATCTCATTCTCCGATCAATTGTTGTCAGTATCGCGGGATGCTTTCAGAACGGGGTACTGCCACCTTCAGTGGAAGTTGATCGAGAATAGTGTAATTCTAGGCACCGATCAACTCAGAGTCCAGCTAAAAACGAAGATATCTGAGGAAAAAAAATGCTTCTTGTGCTAACAAGGAAACAACGGAGATTATAAATTACATAATGGATGCGTGACGGATGCCTAAATGGTGACAGCGAGTGACAACGGAGCACCTATGGCTTCGCCGCTGACATGATTCCAGCAACGCCTTTCACGGCTCGGACTCCTCAGAAAACATGTTTAGATACGCCCAAATCTCAGAATCAGACGCCCTCTGGCTCATCAGCTCTGGCAAACTACCGACTTCTCTACCGAGGTTCTTTGTCTTTACCAGATTCATATATGTCCCTGGACGGGCTCACATTTAGTGCTCGGCTCGAATCTCCAATGAAGCACCATCTGCTGGAAAATCCTCTTGCATTAGCTCTGGAAAGCATGCGTGGAAGACAATGCTTGCGGTTCGTGGGCACCGTCAAACTCGGTGATGTGTGGTTAGATGAGACTGGGAATGTCGAGATGTGTGTTTGTACTTCCATAGATTTTCATTTACTGAAAACAAGTAACTCAGGGACATACATCCTCGAGCGGTTTTATCCAAGATCTACTTTGAGAATATCTTTTGTTTGTTACCATATCCTCCCGTATCCACATCTCAGCAAGCAACGGCTCCCCTTCCAGGTGCAAGGTCGGAGTTCGGTGTCAAGATTGCCCTGGGAGATACTGGTGAGTAGAGAAATAATATATCTGGTTTTGCTGTTCAACTGGCACTACAGATGGTCCAGAAACTACCCACGTTGTTGTCTTCGGTCAAATTATCTCTCCCACTGCTTGTTCAGTCAAATTACGAGTTGCTCGGATAACACCTCGTCCTTCTCAAAGGCCAGCTCAAACCCGTGTACCTAGGCCAGATGATCCAACTCCTCGGCGACCTCCAGTTACATTCGGTCGAACAAAGGGCGCTGGTGCAAATATCCTTAAACGGACCATAAGTTCAAGTAGCACTGCTCTCGCTTTTCGCCTGGGTCATGACAACGAAGCCCACGCAAAGAAGCAGAAACTGGTTGCCAGTAACAGCAGCCACGAAACATCCAAAGGTCTTTCCGGCAGGGTCTTTAAAGTACCGTCTTTACCTGGGAAAGAGACAGGAAAAGGGAAGGAGAAAGAAGATGTCTTTGGCTCTCGCCCCCTTTCCCAGAAAGTTTCGAATGGGGATATTAAAGGACGGCATACTGAAGAGAAGGAGACCGATGTGGAACGAGCGAATAAAAATGTGAGGTGTTTTTGTTTTTATTCTCTAATTCCCATGTTCTAACCATGTCTTTCCTGAAGTCCATCAGAAAGGCAACGTTGGAACATTTGTGCAAGACCAAAGATCCAACATTTCAGCGATATGTAGATAGGGCGCATCCAGAGTTCAAAGAGATATGGGCTGCAATATACCGCGGCGTCGGATTTGCTCTTGTGAGTCGATCATATTTGCTAAGATCGTGTGTATGACATCAATCCAGCGCGCCCACATGAAGGTAACAACTTTGGAAATGCATGATATTCTGCCACTTATTGAAACACACTCACGGATGTACGTTGGTGAACCGCAGGTCGGCGTCGCCAGGGATGCTCTCTCATAATGAATTCTCCCATTCAATGGGGTGTAATTAGTGGGAGCTGGATCCCATATGTAATACATGTAAGTAGTGATGAAGATAGATCTAATAATTTAAAAATAGAATTGAGAAGAGCTGTCGACAGCAAGTTAATCTGGTGGTTAACCCTCACCAGTATAACGTTGTACACTTTTTCCTCGCTGTGTGATTTCCCTCTGATCTTGTCAAGTGGCGGTCATTTGCTGTTATTGTAACTCCTGATTCCTTTGCACCATCCTGCTGCACTCTGCATCTATCTTTCTCATCAGCTCGCTCGGGCTCTCCTGCTGCCACAGGAATACACGGTAGAATTATGGAAAGAACCGTTCGTACACCAGACTTTGTCCTCGAGCATATCTTCCCGTAAATTCGAGCTTTCGAGACGACTCGGCAGTCGTGCGCGTGTGATGTCCCGGTCTCTTTAACTGGGTTCTTCGTCTTCGTTTCTTCAGTAACCCTGTTGTTGTGTTCGGAGCGACTGCCTTCTGACCCGGGGGTACACCACCACGGACAATGAGTCGTGGCCGGATAGGCTACAACGGCATCTTCAGGTGGATTGATCCTGCTAGAGGAAGCCTCTTTCTCGTAAATATTTGAAAGGGCATTGGCCTTGGCGCCTGAGATAGGTGACCTAATGTAGCAAGGGGAAGGTGTCGAGAGAGAAGGCGGTGTTAATTCGGGGAGGACGGAATTAGACAAGGGATTGGGATGAGCCATAGGAATGTTGGACATGGAGGTTTCGTGAAAACCGCGATATTCTGCTCCTACTTCTGCAGATTCCAGAGGCAAATTTAGACCGGAATCGGTAGTATCGGTGTCACGATCGTAATCTGAATCGTACTCTGGATGGGCCTTGCAGAAAGCAAGTAACCAGGGCAAGGGTTCACTGATGCTGGTCGTTGGAGCCAGGACCTTGTTGACTTCAGCCGTGCGAGACGACGATACAAAACAGATCTCCCCTATGCTATCGTCGTCGTCGTCACTCATGTCGCTGTAATCCGAAAAACGACTTCTCAAGGGAATGGATGATGGTGCATCAATTTGTTCCACATTCATTAGGTTCAGAGTGAGTGGCTGTTCCTTCCTCGGAGCATCGTTGCACTTTTCATCCAGCGATTCCGGGGAGTCGAAAGACGTTATGCTTGTATTATGTGAAGGACATCCACGAGAGAACAGTGCGGTTGTTAGAGTTGAGACTCCAATAGAGTCTCCTTCCTGAGAAATGGAGGACGTGGAGGACAAGATGGGTGAAAGGCTGTTGGCATTGTTCAAAGGCTCCTTTATCGTCGACAATGACCGTCCAGGAGAGAGAAATGAGGTACGGGAATGGGAATGGACTGTCGGGGTGGGTGAGTCACTGCCGACTAGAGATGACGATTTCTGTAATGTCAAGGTTGAGCACACCATTCTGAGGTTAGAAGAGTGGGTAAGCGCATACCTGATCCCTGAATGTGGGATCGAAGCGTTGAGTCGAAAATGTACAGCGAAGCCTCTTGGCCATTTGCGTCAAGATAAACGGTTTCCGGTGTGATTTATGGTTTGGGAGAGGAGTGGGGGTGATGAAAGGGCGAACCGGCTGAATATCATGGTTTCAATTCTCTCTTTAAAAGGGGGTAGATATGTCGGATTTGGAGGAGTGGCACAAAAACACTATAATGCACCCACAAATGTTTGCACCATCAAAAAAATGCGGCCACAGCTCGGCTGGGTGTTGTGGGATGCTGGTAAGTGATTTGTTTGTTGTCATGAGTCTTTTCTATTGTTGGAAAGATAGGCGACTGTTACAGTCCTTTGCCTCTCTTTCCAGGGGAAAATATTTAGATCGTCGTAGATTTAGCTGCCGGGATAACTGAAAGTCGTTAACCTCAGGAAGAGAGTCCATGTGGTGGAGTCCACTGAGCTACTGCCACGATCGGGCACTTGGACCGTTTACTGTGCCATGATAGGTATAGGTCCATGAAAATTTTAGAAGGGTGGCGTGGGTAATGTACGATGCACCTCGAGTGATGGTGACCTTGATTTATTAGCAAATAAATGCTGTTGAGGGATTACTGAAGGAAGACTGTAGATATCGTTCCATCTATTTTGCTAACATCGTTAGTGGTTGAGTGAACTTGTAGCAAGCGGACACGTGGTATTGAGCGAGGTACAAATTATATGGCTACCAATTCAATAAATAAGACGTGACAATTGCCTCTTTTGGTCATTTTATTGGGTGAATACAGCACGCAATACGTGCTGTGGCTGAATGGGCATGGTGACCATACGCAGCAATTTAACTTTAACTTGAATGGACGAGACGATAAGAAAAGACTAGGGTATGCTAGAAGCTAGGATTAATTTACTCCAAGGACACACCAAGGTACCTATAGGCAAACAAGCAGCGCTTACGAGTGTTTGTAGGTCGTGGTAATGACATACCATATTCAGTTTAGGTCATGAGCCTCACACTAGTTTCCCTTTTTCTCAATGACAACACCTGTTCTGAGGGGTCTTCCAGCTGACTTTCGCAGCTTCTACCGGCTGTTCCGAAGGACATGCTCGGCATCAGTACTTCAACGCAACACTCAGTCTACTGCCCTACGAAATCTCTATAGGACTACATTTCGGCGGGCTGGTCTGGTTTACATGCGTGCCAAAAATAGCGCCACAAAAGACAGAGAGATGAAAGAGAAACAGGAAGCCTGGTTGAATGTTTGGAATAAACGAAGTATGCTCAAATCCAGAAACAAGGGTACTGATGTCAAGTATTTTTTTTCAGTGGACAATACGCTCTTTTTTCTCTATAACTCGTCCCATACCCGAGGACTTGCTCACCAGATCACCAAATTTCTTGGTCATTTCATCTATCAGGAGCGCCGCCGTCACAGCGAGGGAAATAATAGAGGACTGGTCTGGAATGGACAACTTCCGCCTGACTCCCCACAGTATAAACCGCCGCCACCAAAAAAAATTAGTCAAATAGCCAAACAAGCAAAAGCGAAGGCATTGAGTGTGCTCGAAGAGGAGGCACTAGGACCGTTGAGGGAAGTCGTTAGGATGGCAGAGGGGAGAGACGAGATTTTGTTTGGGAATCTGAAAAATTACACACGAGTAAAGCCCAGAAAGATACTGTCAAAATACGACAAATTCTTCCAATAGCCTTGTTATCATATTTGTTATCATGTGAGGTCTGGCGCGTGCGCGTCTCAAGCTTTTTGATTAGACAATGCTGTCCTTGTCTATGACCATGATGAGCTTTCGCCCGTGATGATTATGTCCTACTATGCCTGTCTCCATATATACTGAGTAAGCTTCTTCCTCTTATGCATATTCGATGGTTGAATGATTTCTTTGGTTAAAGTGATGATCGTTCACCACGTACAGAGCTGTTATCCCCGACATCTGGTTCTCCGTCACAACAGTCTCAGTCTTCACCAAGAGATCGGGACAGAGAACAACGACACAGAAGGAACTACCATCATCGCAATGGCCCTACTCGTCCTCACACAGCTGAGGCCAACAGCCACACCAGTGGCAGTCATAACGACAATCACCACAACGACAATCGCAACACCACATCAAAGACATGGTGGCGTTCACGAGAAAAGGCACTTTCTCAATCATCATATTCAAAAAAGGACTTAATTCGTATGGTTATTTCTGCTGAACACGAGACATCCAAACTCCATAGCACTCTAACTAACACCCTGACACTCCTTGATACCGAATCACACAAATGTGCTGCCCTCGAACGTGATTCTTTCAGTGCATTCACCCGCCTCACAAATCTACGTGAAACAGCCGAATCGTTGGCTGAACACACATCACAGGATTTACGTGTGGCGCGATTCGAGTTGGAACATAGAACGAGAGAAGTCAAGAGGTTACAGCGGGAGTTGGATTCAGAAAAGAATGCGAGAGAAGAGGCGGAAAAGGAGATAGGAAGAGCTAAAGACACAGCCTGGGGACTAAGACGAGAGAGAATAATGGATAGGGCCAGAGAACAGGGAAGGAGAGAGGGGTTCGAGAAGGGGTTTATGAAGGCTCAAGCAGAAAATACCCTAAGGATGCAGATGCAAATTGAAGCCGAAGCCACTGTTAATGCTCGGCCAAGTGCAGCTGAAAGTTCTGGCGTTGGGCCTAGCTCTGGCATCGACTGGGGCGCTCAACCAGGTACTGGCTCTGCTTCTGTCTCTGGATGGCGATGTAGACCATCTCAAACCTCTGTTGCTGGCACTCAAAAGATGGAAGAAGAGGGGGACCATGGCCGCGACGCGGGCGAAACATCTTACCAAGAACTCGACTCTATTCCCATCGTCACTCCCCCTCGAGTCCCTCAAGTCTTACCAGATGGCCAGACAGTGCTCACGAAAACTGGTTATTCGCCTATCCAACGACCTGTCCCTCAACGGTACAACGACATGGTACCACAAAGGGAATCCACGCCGGTACCTTCAGTCGATCGATACCCTGTATCTATACCACCACAATCCGTTATCGAGAAAACATACGGTATCGGTCAGCCAGAACAATGGGTTACAGGTGCAGAACACAGTGCTTTTCATGGCCCTACTCCCCCGGATCCAGCAACGTTAACTATCGATACTAATACCTCGAACGATGGTTATGCTCCGACTTCACCGGTCAAGTCTAAAGCCAAATTCCGAGCTCGTCGCCCTTCACTCAAACAGACTGCGGCTTCGTGGTATCGAAGTCTCAGTTTCAGGAAAAAACCGAAACAGAAGGTTCTGATTGATCCTGAAGCGGAAGAGGATGATCAAGCGGGAAGTTCATCAGCTCCTGTTGTACATGAGACTGGCTTAAGCTCAGCTGTTGCTGCGCCGCTCACACGACCACAGTCACAGAGACATTCACATGTTGGTAGTGTCAGTGGTGGATCTCTGGCATCCCGCGTTCGTTCGAGGGAGCGTGCATATCCTGAGCCGAGAATCCATACGAGTCAAGGAAAACATAAGCCTCGAACTTCATCTATCGATTCTTGGGCATCAACATCTATATCGACTTCGCAGTTCGATTTACTCAATACCCCTGGAGGGCCTAATGGTAGATATTTGAGAGGACAGGTGAATGCCAGTGTTGGTAGTCCGAATAGCATGAGTGGAAGGGGAGGTGGACCCATGAGTGCGTCAGGGAAAAGTGCTCGATCACAAGCAGCAGGCATACCGAAGAAGTTGAGCGTGATTAGAGAAAATCCGATGAGCCGAAATCCAACTCCCGTCAGGGCCAACTTCACCGGGGTAACTGGACCAACGCCACATGGCTATGCGGGTAGTGCCGGTTCAAGAGAATCACTGCTTGATCGACGGTCGATGAAATCTGGGAAATCGACGAGTAGTAGGATGTTTGCTGTCAATCCTGATCCAGAGTCTCCTGATTTGCAGGCCAATGTGAATGATGCTTCCAATGCGGCGGGTGTAGGAACCGGTGGACCTGATTCTACGGCTCCCCAGCGACAGCGACAACAGCAGCATTCTCAGGAACAATATGTGTTTGCGCGTCAACCGCCTGCAGATAGTGCGTTGCTGAGACCAGCTTCTGTACTTAGTGGTGGTAGTTCAGCTCATGGGGGCATAGGTTTTCCGGTGGTTGCGCCTCTTAGAACGAGGAAGAGTGGATTATCAAATGCTAGTGGGGCAAGTGGACGCAGTGGTAGTGGTGGAGCGATTGACACGCCCACACCAATGCCTAAGGGAGATAAACGGAAAGGGAAAAAGGGGTTGTACCCTCTTGGAATGGTGATTGGAGATGCGATGAATGGGGGTGGGAATGATAACAGCCCGGGGATTGAGATTGCTGTTCAAACACCTGCAAGTAATTCTGTGGTCGTTGCTGTTTACTGCTTACATTGTGACTGTAGAGTGATCACGCCCGCAGTTCTGACCAACAAGATGGGATAATACAAGATGCTCGTTTCTTGAGTCCTAGGCAACCTCCGTCTCGTAGCTTAACTCCCTCGGATCAAGGCAATGCCACATCGACAACGAAGATCCAGGAAGACACTCATCCCTCTCAACAGCTATCTTACCCTCGCTCGATTTCACCTATCCCTCGATCAACACCAAAGATATTCCAGGCCCAAGGATTACCTAGTGTGGAATCCGCTGTGCTGTCTGAGGAAAGGAAACCGAAAAATATGGTCATCAAGCGTTATGATGGTGCTGCTATGCTCGGTAGTGGAAGTGTAGCTGGAAGTGAAAGTGAGCATCAAAATAATACTAACGCGGGGATGACACCTGGGCCTGCATTATTGCATCCTCTGCCCTCGCGAGCTTCAGCAACAGCAGAACGGCAACAGTATCTGAGAACTGGGAATGGACAAGGGATGTATTTGCGTTCGGAAAAAGCAGGGTCGACGGGGTCGTTGAGGAGTCAAGGGTCATATGGTAAGTTTGATTCAAGTAAGTATGTTGATCCTGCGTTTTGGGATGCGCCTTCGTCAGTACCGGCGCAGATGGACAGGGGGAGTGGGTAGGAGGGAGGATATGGGAGGCCGATGTCGAGGCAGAGTATGGTTTCGTATGCTAGTCCATGATATTGACTAGCTGCATTATATTATATTATATCTGGATTTTCGTTCAGCAATGTTGATTACACGCAATATTTCTAAATCAACGTTTGTATTTGATAGAATCACTTTGTTTTACACTATCATGCTTTTATAAGCACCCAATCACTTCCACATGGACTGACAGACACCCGATCTTTGCTCTTAGCCTCGTAGCACATTTGAAAACGTATTTGAATGTGATGATGACTCGGACACAAACACAAACACAGACTCGGCGAACAGCCATGTCGTAAGTCAAACGTAAAGGTCAAGCTGCTGCTATCTTACACGACTGCATTTTCGTCTAGACCTACACTAATGAACAATTCTCCTTCATCCGGTCCAAGTACCAGCAGACTCAAAGATCGTGGACCTTCTTCGTCCCCCATTACTTCACCCTTGTTAAACGGCCGAGACTACAACTCTCGACTAGCGTCCCCACCACCAATTGGACGGACCTACACGCACACACCACGAACTACATCCGAAGAACCACTTATATATCCAAGTATGAACTCGATCTCTTTGGGAGGCGCCAACTTGACGACACAGCGAATTGTCCGTCCTCGAGATGAAGTTCACGATTTAACAGAACAAGAAAAGTTGAGAGTGGAATGGGATATATTGATGAGGAAGAAAGATAAATACAAGACATGGAAGAAGAGAACGAAGGATGATTGGCGAGAATTGGAGGATGCCAAGGTGTTGATGGAAGCGAATAGACAAAGGATGAGAGAAGATGAAACGATGATTGGATCGGAGAAACGTACGATAGAAGAGGAGAGGTATAAGTTGGATGATGGGATGCGAGTGTATCGAGCACTACAAAAGGATGTTGAGAGGCAGAAAATGGAGTTGGAAGAACAGAGAATGAGACTGACCGATGACAGACAGATGTTGATTGAGGATATAGAAAAGTTTCATCTGGAGAAGGAAGAGTATGAGGAGGAAAAGCGAAGACATGCGGAAGAGACGGTTATTCTGAGGAAGCAGTGGGAAGAAACTAAGGACAAGCATGATGCAGAGCTGAAGCAGATGGAGGATGCGAGACATGCGTTTGACCAGGATATGGGGCGGTACGAGAAGGAACGTAGGATTTATGAGGCAATAAGACACATTTTGGAACAGAACACTCCACAGTCTCCTCTACATCATATATAGTCCCCTGCCTCATATGTCTTGCCCCCACCAATATGTCTTCACATCTCTCTACTCAGTCTCAATCCCAAATTACTCATGTTCAGCGCGCAAATCGCGCTCGATATGTTGTCTTGCTGAAAGGTGTCTTCGATGTATTTTTTGCACTTGGGATTATGTTTATGCCCATTGCGGCCTATGATGGCCCTGTCCCTGCCTTTGTGAGCAAGATGACTGGTTTGGTATGTCGCCGGTACATTTTGTTGATTGAAACGTTCTGATCACCGGTGATTAAAGCAATTTATATACCGTGATGCCGACCCCGGTGGCGCGTATGTTCTTGCATCTTTGATTATGGGTCGCGCTGTGGCTGCTTTATCTGCTGGGATGTCTCACCATGATGACGCGCACAAAGTTATCGGTAAGCTTTTTAATTCTCCCTTCATTGTGTTTGATATGATTTTTGGCTAACACTTGGCCATAGCCACACTCAATGCCGTATTTGCCTACACAGGTCTTCTTGGTTGTATTTTCTCTCCAAAGAAATTCGGTTCTTCTATCCTTTTCCTTTCTGCCATTCAAGATGTCTTTTGGTCCTTCTTGATCGTTAGCGTCGGTGGTTTCACTGTCGGTGAATCTTTTGGATTGAAGAATGTTGTTGAGAGGGTGAACCGGAAGAAGAGCGAGAAGCAACGTCGTGAGGAAGAAAATAATGCTCGCAGTGAGAAAGAATGCCACGGCGAAAGGGAGCAAGAACATTATGGCCAGCGGGAGAACGAAGGTCACAGTAGTATTGCCAGTGGGGGCCAATACACCGATACCACCAGCCACAGTGGCCCGCAACAAGAACGTCGGCACACTCGTAGCAGTGTTTCTACTAGCAGTGGCTTTGGTAATAGTGGCTTTGGAACTGGCGTTCAGAAACACAATGTCGGAAGTGGTGAGGGGCCTTTCAGGAATCAAGGGTTGAAGACAGAGACATACAGGGGCATTGAGCCACATCAGTAAATCTTGAAAAATATGCCTATGCAACGCGTCAAAGGTCATCATAGGGACTGTATCTCGAAGAATACTTTGTATAGCTTGCTCGCTTATCCAGACTAGACGGATGATTTAGAATATGCGTGTTCACAATGTGATATTCGGTGGGCATATCGTTGTAGCACCTACTAGACTTTCCAGGATCCCGGATAGTTTGAGGCTAGCCCGGCCATTTTGAGATGAGGCTGACCAACTTCAATCTTTAGTCTACGAGTAAACTCAATGCAGTCAACATGATAGGGTGAGTCGTGTGATGCCATAGGCCAAAAGGAGATAGATTTAATGGGCTCGTCTGAGCTGCTATTTGATCAAGTTACATGTCGCATCCAAATACCCCACCCGTAATGTCCTATAGGTTGAGTCCTATCTATGTGTCTAATATGCACAAACTGTAGTCTCAGACCGTGCGTGACACTCAACCGGCTCTTCGCCCCAACATCGCAAAGGAAATGCAAGATGAACTCCTTTCCTGCCCAGTGGAAACATTTATTTCTCATTACATGCCCTTCTCACCATCTGCTGAGAATATAAGATGCGCTCGTGATGTCTTGGTTGGATCTGGGCATCTTGACCAATGGAAAGCTTTCGGTCGCACCAACCCCTCTTCATCGACGGAGCGTGAGCAAAAAGTTTTCAAGCCCCTGGAAATGATAGTGAACACGCTGCTTGGCCTTGAAGTCACCGATCCTACAACTTGCCAACTTCGGCATCCCAGTTTCCGGTACACAGGCTGCCCTCATCAGTTGCTCAAGGGCGAGTCTGTGAGCAGCGCAGCATCCAAAATTGATGCATGTATGAGACTGGAAGGCATGACATTCGACCAACTCCTGGGATCCGATACAGCCATTATTGCAGAGTTCAAGAAAAATAAGGACAGCAAGAGCGTCCAAATGGTATGCTCGTGTTGCCGATGGTCATGGGTTGCAACTGACGTCGAAATCAGAATAGGCAGCAGCTTCTTAGTGCTGCAAGTTATATCATGAATGATGATCCCTGCCGTATGTGGATGTATGGTGTATGTGTTTCCTTGAATGAACATCCATTTTAAGCCCACCAGTTCCTAGATTACAATCGAGGACAATGAGATGTCGTTGTGGTACTTTTCGCGTTCTCACTCCGTCAAGTCAGAAGCCTTTGATTGGACTCAGGTGTGTCATGGCTCACATAGATGCTCGTTGTCTCACAACCTTGGCAGAGGCTTGATGATTTCATCCGAGTTTTTGTTTCGTTCGTGCATGCCACGAAGGATGAAATGGGCTTCGATCCCACAGTAAGGCGTGTCATGTTCCACAATCGCATGTGCTATGTGTACCAAGTCGATGGCAGGTTCTTTCGGACGATCAATCCCCTCTTCCGTGGGCGAGTCCTTTGCATCGCTGGAAGGATGACGCGGGTTTGGGAGGCTGTTGAGGTTGGTGGAACATCAGAGGAGGAAATTAGGAAGGAGAAGAATGGAGGCAGGCGCCGGTTGTGAAGGATGTGTGGCTGGATCAGGATTCACACACAGAGGGAAATAACATCAGCAAGATATTTGCAGCCCTGGACAATGTGGACGTGGATCACTACACGTGGGACGCCAACATCGACACGGCCGACGGCGAGAGACTCAAGAGTATTATTACTGATATCCTCCACGGCAGGCAATACAATCAATATTTCATGGCCATTGAGTGCGACCAGCGAGGTAAGCTTACAAAAGAACGCGCTCAAGGAGCTGATCCCGATCCCAAGATATTCGATACAGAGCTGATGCAAGAGCCACCAACTGAGACGAAGAAACGGACAGTCTCAGGTTCTATGCAACTCACAATGAGTTCAAACTACTCAGGGAAGGCAGGAAGCACGCCTGCGCATCTGCCTTCCCGTGACTACAAAGCCAAGTTCCAATATCGGCTGGTGTATGAAGATGTTGGCAAGCCACTCGACAAGGCGCCCAACCTCAAGTCGTTTTCCAAGGGAATTCACGATGCTTGTATCGGTGCGTCCTGTAGCTGTTTGATGGATGTCTAGTGGTGCTTACTGTCTTGTAGCCCTTATATTGATGTTGCTGGCAAAGTGGGTGCACCGTGATATCAGTGTGGGGAACATCATATTGGTGAAAAATGAAGACGGCAAGTGGATTGGAAGGGTCAGTGATCCGGAATATGCACGGGAGTTTGATAGTACGCCAAGTGGCCATAAGGACCCGAAAACGGTAATTTACATTTCTCGATATGCTGCCTTTGTTGTCGCTAAGTTTCTGCAGGGTACTCTGTTTTTCATGCCATGGGAAGTCCATTCACGCCAGAGGCTGAGAGAGAAGCCTCCCCCCATATGCCAAAAGGTACTCCATTTTTCATGCCTTGGGAAGTCCATTCACGCCAGAGGCTGATAAAATCTACCCCACAAAGCAGAAGGTTCATTTATGATCTCCTATCTTCTCGTGTGGCATATGGTGCCGAGGAGCAGTGGCCCCCATTCTATCGGTACGACTACGATCTCGAATCCCTGTGGTGGATCCTCCTGTGGGCCTGCCTATTCTGTGTCTCTTCTAACAGAAGAGACCTAGCACATGACCTTCAAGTCCAGATAGGACTTATATTATGCAAACCCCATATAATATGCATATCAAACAATCCGTTCCTCCTCAACTCGAGAGACTCGTTCCCTTCATACATGCTCTACATGCCTGGTTACATTACAGCTATGCCACTGCTCCCAATGATGTCAATGGCTATCTGGAAATTCATCAGTCATTCTGGTATGGTTTGGACCAAATGCAGATGTGATGAATGATATTGAGCTTTCTAATCTCGAGTGAGCAGGTGGCAAGAAAGAAGTGGGTGAAGTATGCATAGTATTTTGTAATAGATATTGTTGTAAAACAACTAGCCACTGTCTAAATAAGCTAATATTTGTCAGGAAAAACTATAATTTGACTACAAAGCCAAGTTCTAATATTGGCTAGTGTATGAAGATGTTGGCAAGCCACTTGATAGGGTATCCAACCTCAAGTTGTTTTCCGAGGGAATTCATGATGCTTGTATCGGTGTGTTCTGTAGCTGTTTGATGGATGTCTAGTGATGCTTACTGTCTTGTAGCTCTTATATTAATGGTGAATTACTATCAACTCATGTGGTATATAATACCAAGGAGCAGTGGCCCCCATTATATCAGTACAACTTTGATCTTGAATCCCTGTGGTGGATCCTCTTATGGGCTTGTCTATTCTGTTGGAAGGAACAGAATGTACAGCAGCATAATGCAGTGTGGACAACTGACAACCACTTATCTGTAGTAAGTACTATAATAGAGAGCTTAGGAAGTACACATAATGATAGAGGACAAGTAGTAGTATTAATGATTCAACCTATGTGAAAATTTTTCATTGACTACCTAATCAGTACCATTGATTATGAACTAAACACTTAGTAAGTAAGTGCTTTGCAACACTTCTTCTCACTTAAGATATTAGCTGTTAAGCAATAGAAATAGAAGCAGATGGGCTTGGAGTATCTCTAAGCTAAGAGACAGATGGAAATGACTGAATAAGACTTGACCAAGATTTTTTGTCAGAATATCAGTAGGATTCTTTTTCTATTGATATGATATGGTTTAACTTGTTTGTTCTCAATTAGGTCTCTTATATAGTGATAGTAAATACCCCAGAAAAGTGAACTTTTCCAAGATTGTCACCATAAAGATGAGAAGATGAAACATTAAAACTGATCTCATTGGAGAGGTTTCTTGTTCAAACAAGTTGATGGCCACAATTAGAAAGGGCCATGTATTCAGCCTCAGTTGAAAATAGTGATGTAGTATGCTTGAACTCTTATATTTTATTTTATTTTATTTGATTTACCTTTTTCTTTTCTTTTCTGTTTCTTTTATTTCTTGAATGATGAAGAAGCATGTAATATCATAGGTCTGGAACATAGTAGAAAAAACTAGAACAATGATGTCAAAGGTATGGTTGTAGCATGTTCACCTTGTGGTAACAGTATGGTAGACTTATAGACAACATATGCAGTTTAGAGTAGGACTTGTAATAGTAGTATATATAGTGTAGGAATACATTGGAGACTTCTTGTTGAGTTCTCTTATGATCCCTATGAGACTCTTGTGACTTAAAACTACTTTAGTGCACTATTGATCATTCTGATTAGTGATTGTCACAACATTCTGGTAGTATCAAAATTGTAGATAGTAAACTTTATATTTTATATTTTACATTTATTTTCAGACTTAGGGTTAGGGGTTAGCATGATGTCACAAAATGTCACAGTCACAAGTCACACAATCACATAATATATAAAATATCATAGAAGGTTCTGGAATAAGACGATATCATACAGTATATTTTACATATGTTAATCTTAAGGAAAATATATGATCTTTTAGGGTAGGCTAAGGTTAGTGTAGCATGGACTGGTAGTCTAATATATATATAAGGTAGACAAACTTGTACTTGAAACTTCATTGAGTTTTCCTATGTTAACTCTAATACAAAGTTTATCTTTCATTTTAACACTTTGAGACTTAAGTTGTAACATTAGAACTTGATATCCCATCTTGAAACTGCCTAGCTTAGGACTTTTTCTCTTTTACTCTCTATTTATTCTTAACCAAGGGCAACATTGCTCAAAGTTAAGAAGACAAGGCTAGACCTTAGGTCCAAGGGATTGGTATTAGTTACCAGAAGGCTGATGTGGATGATGGAGACTAGGCATAGACCTCTTTCTAGATATACTTATTATTTAAGTATACAGTATTGTGTAATATACTTGTACTTTTTCATATGAAAGCTCTGTGCTGCAGCATCTACTTGTGATCTGTACATGTAAGAAAATGGCAGCTGCTCTTAAAGCATCATTTAGAGTAGAACAACCTTCTTAGGTCAAAATTGTTTACAAATCTTCTTAGAACAATAGTTAGTAGTTGAGGTAGTCAGTAGACAGTATGAGATAGGACAAGAAGAGAGCTTACTAGTATCTACCAAGATTGAGTCAAGTTTAGATTACAAGTTGGAGAGGGAAACTAGCACTGGTTTTGCTCTGTTTCTTTATATATCTTCACTTCCTATCCTACCCTAATATTATCATCACTGACTCCAATTGATTCACTACCTTTTTACCATAACATGAGTCAATACAGCTTAATTAACTTGGAACAAATAATCAGACAGTAATAAAAGTAGCTGGTCTGGGAGGAGTAGTAGGAGAAGCAGTAGTAGCAGTCTCTTAACCCAATACTAGGTCAAATGTAGAAGTGGTTAAGCTACAAATATTTCATGGGGCTGTAAATAAGGTTTCAGGGTTTCTGATAGTATGCAAGTTATATATCAGAATAAGAATGAGGGAGGTACTAGTAGAAGAGCAGATACAGTAGGTTTTCTTATATATAGGAAGGGTTAGCAGACATCTAGAAGGAGAATGCAATAGAGAATTTAGAAGGAGGGCTTTTGAATTACAAAGCAATAGGGGAATTTCTGGCAGATTTAAAGGAAGAATTTGGTAGGGGAGATGACAAGACAATGAAGGTGGCTGAGTTGAAAAAGGTAGAACAAGGGAATAAGATAATAGAAGAATTTGTGTAGGAGCTTAGAAGAGCAGCAAGAGATAGCAGATATAAAGAACAACTATTAATAGAAGAGTTTAAACAAGGGATGAATGTGATTATTCAGTAAAAACTAATGAAATCAAAATACCTCTCTAGAAGTATTGAGCAGTGGTATGAGAGGGTGACAAACTTGAACAAGTATTGGAGGAAGAGTAGAAGAGAAGAAGAGAGGTTAAGAGGCAAGAAGGAGATAGGATCTCAAGCACTAAGGCAGAACATATCAGAGGTGTAATAGCAATAGCTGTTACAGTTTTAAGTCTGGTCAAGGAGGCAAGAGGCTCCTTAACAGCAAGTGTTGACAGGGCCTGCTCTTATGAAGAGAGTTCAGAGAACAAACACAGTCATGGTAAATCCAAATCAACAGATAGGATTTGTGCTTAGGTGAGACCCATATGCTATGGATGTGGATTAAGGGAGAAATTGTTACAACTGTGGGAGTTCTGGATATATTGTGTAATACTATAGAAAAAGAGGAAATTGGGAAAGGATAGAATAGAAAAGAAGAGCAAATTATAGGACAATATGAACAATGGTAACTTAAATGGAAAAGAGAATCTAATAGTCCTTAATTAGGTTCTAACTATAATAGGTTTGCAATACTTTCTAGAGTAATGGACAATAAATTCTGCTGCAACCTAGATAATAGGAATGTGCTGAGAGAAGTTATAGTAAAGATTGGCTTAAAAGGATATTGTGGCAACTACTAGTCAAGATGACTAATAATATTACTAAGTAAACTTAATAGCAGAGTATCTTGTGGGAATCATAAGAGAACTTGACAAGAAGTCCCCAATGAATTGCTACTCTATTTATACTATTCATGTATGGTCTTTGCTAATGATAAATAGTTCTGCCCTAATGTATACATGTTGTCTATGAGTCCACCACACTATTACTACAAGGCAAATATGTTTTCTGACATTATTGTTCTAGTCCCTTTTTGTTACAATTCAATAATCTTAGAGTTGATCAAAGAAAAGAACCTTGTATTAGGGTTAATATAAGAGAACTTGATAGAGAACTCTGTACAAGATTGTCTACCTTATATACTAAACTACCATAGTCTATGCTACTACTTCTTTAGTCTATTCTGGACAACCATGTGTTTGCCTTAAAGTTAACATGTGTTGTACACTGTTACAAACTCAAGTCCTTAAAGTGGAACAAGTGAATGAACCTTGTATTAGGTTAACACAAGAGAACTTAATAGAGAATTCTATACAGGAATGTTTACCTCATATACTAAATGATGATGGTCTATGCTACTACTTCTTTAGTCTACCCTAAAGACTATATGTTTACCTCAAGATCAATATGTATAAGACATGTTGTTATGATATCATCCTTTTAGAATCTTCTATGTTCTTGTGACCTCATGACTTGTGACTGTTACTATGACTGTGTTATCTGATGTGACTGATGTGTGACAGCATGGTCATGATATCATCACTAACTTTAACCTTAAGTTCAAAATGGAAAAATAAATCCAAAAGAAAATGAAAAAGAAATATTAAATAAAGAAGTTAGCATCCAAGCTTTGCATGTTTGATACACATGTTGTATAACATCATACTTCCAGAATCTTTTACATCTTTCTTTGTGATCTTGTAACTTGTGATTGTTATTATGACTATGTTATCTGATGTGACTGATGTGTGACAGTGTGATCATGATGTCACTCTAATCCTAACTCTAAGTTTAGAAAAGAAAAATAAATGAAAATGAAAAAGAAATATTAAATAAAAAATAGCATTCAGGCTTCACATATCTGATACTTTTACTTTATTCCAAACTTATGATATCACATCATGTGATGCATCATATGACTACAGTTACATGTCTCTTTATTGTTTAAAAAAAGAAAATCAAAATTAAAAGAAAAAAATATTCAATCAAGAAAAATAGATAAAAAGAAAAGAAAAATATTAGTGTTCAAGTATACTATGACAAAGGGATTGATATATAGGAGAGAGTAACAGTAGAGACACTATTAGATAGTGAAGTAACAGAACTGGTTATGAGTTTGAAGTTTACCAAAAAGTAGTAATTTAAGCTGAAAAAAATAAAAAGACCAATATATATGAGAAATGTGGACAGTTTCTTTAACAAGAAGAAACCTATTGAACATATAGTGGAGATAAGTATTTATTATCAAAGACACAGAGAAAAAACAAAAATCAACATAATTAGAAGTCAAAAGTAGAGTGTAATTTTGGGAATGCTATGGCTTGCTCACCACAATTCTGAAATAAACTGGAGAACAAGAGAGGTAAAGATGATAAGATGCCCAAAGAAATGTGGAAAGCAATAGAAACTAAAACAAGAAAAACCAGAGTGGTAAAAACAAAAGAAAGAAGAAAAGAAAGAGAAAGAAGAAAAGAAGCAGAAGAAGGAGGAAGAAAGAAAAAGAAAAGAAAAGAAGAAAAGGATGATAGAGATAAAAAAAGTAATAGAAAAGTAAGAAATTTGGGATGAGGAAAAAGTAGCAAAATCTGAGGAAAAAGTAAAGAAGTTAGTACTAGAATGATTTCATCAGTGGATAAATGTCTTTGGAAAGAAAGCAAGTGAGAGGATACTGATGAAAAATATGTGGAATCATGCAATAAAGATAAAGAAAGAGTTCATACTGAGGAAGAAAAAGATGTATCTATTATTGAGGGAAGAGAGAGGAGAGATATATGAGTTTATTGAAGAATAATTGAGAAAAGAGTATATCAGACCCTCAATGTAGCCTCAAATAGTACCAGTGTTTTTTCTGGGAAAGAAGAATAGTAAGAAGCATATGGTATAAGACTATAGATATTTAAATGAATGGACAATTAAAAATAATTACTCTTTGTCTTTTATTTTGGATATTGTAGAGATTATAGATACAAAAAAAGTATTTACAAAGTTAAACTTATGATGAGGTTATAATAATAGATGAATAAAGGAGGAGAATGAGTAGAAAGTAGTATTCATGACTCAAGAAGAGTTGTTTGAATTCACAGTAATGTTCTTTAGACTCACAAATTCTCTAGTGACATTCCAAGCAATGATGAATAAGATTCTTTGAGACTTGATCAATATTAGGGAGATAGTGAGCTTCATAAACAATGTTATAGTAGGTATAGAAGAAGAAGAAGTAAGTGAAAGGTGAGAGAAGTGGGATTTTTGAGAGTAGTAATTGGACTAGAGAAGATTAAAATGAAAGAAGAAAAAGTAAAAAGTATATTAGAATGGCTGACTCCAAAAGGAGTTAAAGATGTATAGAAATTCTGAGAACTTTCCAATTATTATTGGCATGCAGAGATAGCTAGACTATTGTATAATATGGTAAAAAGAATCAGAAGTGAGATTAGATGGAAAAGCAGAAGAAGGCATTCAAAGAGCTAAAAGAGAGGTTTATAAAAAAATGGTGTTAGTAATACCAGACTTAGACAAAAAATGAAGATGAAAGTTAATACATCAGATTATGTAATAAGTGGAGTATTATTTATGGAAAGTGAAGATAGAAAATAAAAACCAGTAGTATTTTTCTCAAGATCTCTAAATGAGACAGAGAGAAATTATGAGATCTATGATAAGAAGATATTTGTTAGATATGTAAAGCTTGAATACTGGTTTTTTTATTTAATTTAATTTAATTTTCTTTTTCTTTTTATTTTCTTTATTTTGGATCTAGGATTAGGGTTGGAGTGACATCATGATCATACTGTCACATATCAGTCACATCAGATGACACAGTCACAGTCACAAGTCACAAAGTCACAGAGAAGGATATAGAAGGTTCTAGAAGGATAACATTATATAGTATGTGTAATACATAGTCATTTAGGGTAGACTAGAGAAGTAGTAGCACAGACCATAGTAGTTTAGTATATAAGGTAGACAATCTTGTACAGAGTTCTCTATTAAGTTTTCTTATATTAATCCTAATACAAGGTTTCTTTCTTTGATTAACTCTAAGGTCATTGAACTATAGCAATGTTAGTAGTAATAAGAAAATTGAAAAACTGGAGGTATTTACTAAAAGACACCAAGTTTAAAGATGAGTGCAAAAGTTGAGCAGAAGACAAGCTTGTTGGGTATTGTATTTGTCAAGATTTGACTTTATTCTGAAACATATTCTAGGAACAAAAATAGGAAAAATAAATAGACTTAGTAGAAGACTAGATTGGAAAGTAGAGATAGAGAATGACAATAACAATTAAATATTAATTAAAGAACAATGGATTCATAGTCTAATAAAAGTAGTAATAGAGAAACCTGAGGTAGATATAATAGAAAAAATAAAAATAGCTAGAAGTAAAGACAAAGAGATAGTTAGAGTAGTAGAAGAGATAAAGAAAGTAGGGGTTAAGAAACTATGAGGGGATGAATGGCAGATTGAAGAAGATTTAATATCTAAAGAAAGAAAAGTGTATATGCTAAAGAATAAGAAATTAAGAGTGGAAATAATTTAGTTACTAGTAACCAGATATAGACAAAGGTGAAAGATAACAGAATTAGTAATGAGAAATTATTGGTGGCCAAAAGTAATGAGAGATATAGGAAAATATGTAGAAGGATATGATCTATGTTAAAGAACAAAAAATAAAACAGAAGTACTAATAGAAAAGCTGAAGCTCAGTGAAGTACTAAAAAAATCTTAAACATATCTAATAGTAGATTTTATTACTAAGTTGCCATTAGTAGTAAAAAAGAATGTAATCTTAGTAGTGTATGATAAGTTGTCTAAAGATAACATATTTTGTAGTAACAACAGAAGAGATATCAGTAGAAGAGTTAGTATGTGTTAAAATTGAAGAAGATGGACTTGATTTATTTTATTTTATTTTAGATTTATTTTTCTATTTTTCTATTTTTAGAACAACTAGGGTTAGGATTGATTGGTCATGCCATCACATCAGTCACCTGATGATATAGTCACAAGACAGATCATGAGACTTGGAAGAATTTAGTAGAAGATTCGAGAACAGATGATGTCATACAACATGGACCCCATATGTTGGTCACATAGACTACACATGGTTGTTTAGGGTAGGGTGCACAGTACTTAGCATGGACCATCTGTAGGACTATATAAGATAGATTAGTTTGTAGAAGAGTTCTCTATCGAGTTCTCTTGTATTACTCAATACAAAAGTTGTTCTATTGTTCAAACCTAAGAACTTTAGTTCATAACAGTATAGTTGTTTAGAGATATTATATAAGTTGCTAGAAAGTATAATATTAGATAGAGAACCATAGTTTGCAGCAGATTTAACAAAGGAGCTGAATAAAATGTTAGAGATCAAAACTAAGTTGTTAATATCTTTTTATTTATAAACAAATGGACAAATAGAATAAATGAATTAAAAGTTGGAACAATATCTCTAGTTCTTTGTAGATTATAGACAAAAGGACTGGCTATAATAACTAGTATCAGCAGAACTCATAGTCAACAATAAAGTACATTTGGCAACCAAAGTATCTTTGTTTATGATGAACTATGATAGTATTGTAGCAACTATTAGTCAAAAAACTAATAGCAATACAAGCAATAAATCTCAAGGTGGATATCAAGTGGAGATCATAAGAGAGCTCAACAAGGAGTTTCTGATGTATTGCTACCCTATTTATATAATAGAT
>Ga0157368_1000049_pt1:40000-47500 | contig 50913 bp, 33 predicted proteins | sample AttbisABBM3_FD_113146 | JGI IMG/M metagenome (GOLD analysis project Ga0157368, IMG submission 113146) | Fungus gardens microbial communities from leaf cutter ant in Botucatu, State of São Paulo, Brazil - Atta bisphaerica ABBM3 | ecosystem: Host-associated > Fungi > Mycelium >... | reverse complement strand
CGACTTCGACTGCCCCCCCCGGGCTCGGAGCCCTAAAAATGTGGATCGAATCCACTCTCCTTCGTTTAAACAAAGGATCGGATCCCTCTGGATCCGCCTCGTGGGAAGCTGCAGCGAAACCGGTTAAGGGGTCCGGCGCAGGTGGTGGATTGAAGCCACCATTCATTCCTCCCAACGCGGACTCATCCATCAACGAGGGAAGGAATTGAGCGGCCGCCCGAGTGAGGTCGTCCATAAATAGAAAAGGCGAAAAAAGGGCCAGAATGCTAAAGCCAAAAACTCCGAGACACCGAACAAATTTGCTATAACTCGCATAATATAGACCACGAAAAATATGAAGGTAAGCCACAATGAGAAAGACAAAGGAACGAAACAGACAGCCTCCTACGGCTAGATCCACATGAGGTGTGTAATGCAGGAGAAAAACGCCTGTCGCTATCTGAATGACTAAACAAATACCATCTCCAACGGACACCACTCGACCGATCTCATCCAATTTCAAACTGGTGAAAAAGTTGCTAATTTTCTTTTCTAATAGACTAGTTAGTTCCGCAGATCTTACAGAGAATTCCATAGCATTTATATTTTTTATTTCTTTTTTACCCGAATCTTGAATTGTTTGCACTAAGTTACTTACGGTTGAGGCTGATTCTTTGCTCACTAAGCAACAGTTCGTGGAGCCGGTTCTGGATTTGACCCTTTTGCTCCAAAAATTGTAGTTCTTTATATTCCCTATCCCAGATTGTCCTATAGTGATCGACATCCCGAGCCATATCAAAATGCGATCGAACCAGATTTGCGTACTCACCCTCATTATTCTGAGGCGGGATATTGTAGAAATACTGATTCTCAAGAATTCGAATACGCTGGTATATTTCCCTTTCGTTTTCAGCATCAATCTGATTTCGATGCGTATTTAGCGAGACAGAATGGTACTCAGACTCCAACGCAGGCGGACTTCCCGCTTCTCCGTCTGAATGAGCCGACCCATCCGAAAGATTGAAAAGAAAAGGTGTTGTCGCACCTATCAAAGCAAAAATTTGATGTTCTACATGTAAGCGAAGGAAATAGGAGAAAAAGCCAAGCCCCAAAAGGATTACACAGTAGAGAATCAAACTCTTTTTTCTTTTCGAACCATAACGAAACAGAAAGATCAAGGCGAAAATTAGCATCCCTAAAAGCACGATAGTTACACTTGTGGTCCTAGAAAACTTGAAAATGAAATAGCTAAAAGAGTTCGAATAAAAAATTTTAGATATAATTACATAATCTAATTAACCTTTTTTAACCAAACTGAATCTTGAATTCACTAAACCAGGGTAGTAGGTAGTACTAGTCGACTAATACTAGAACTCACGCATATACCGTGTCAGCCTCCACCTTAAGATCCTTACTGTCCATCTACTCCCCCGTTTCCAAAACCAAGTGCCTTAGCGGCTATGGCCCGACCATAGACTCTCCCCCTGATGTTGTAATTCATTTATTTTCTTCTCCGCAAATGAAGAGAACAAGTCCTAGTAGGAGAAGAAAGAGGTCGAGTCCCTCGATCCACCCCTCTAGCCACTCCAGGTTTGGAAAAGATGGCAAAAAATACAATAATGCACCGAAAAGCAAGGGGACTAGAGGTTGTTTGGCTGGTAGGATATTCTTTTGAAAAAGGAATAAACCTAAAAAGAGAAATAGATGACAGAATAGAAAAAGGAAGGGAATGGGGCAAGATATGTTATCCCCGCCCGGCGCCGACGCTATGGAAATAACCCCCAAACTTGTACTGGAAATTAAATAAAGCAAAAAGGCTAAAATAAATCCAACCGTTCCACGTTTTTTAAAGCAAAGGAAAATTATGCAAGCCCCCGACACAAGGGCGAGTAGCCGTGCCGGTTCATGCAGAAAATCTTCACTAAAATGGACTTCTCCTAAAATTAAAAAAAAAACTTATAAGTAGAATAAGGGGACCAATTGACGTTTTTGGGCGAGCTTCCAAAAAGAAGCACAGGGCATAGTACGTGATTAGCTGGAAGAGAAGAAAAAACGCCCATTGCGCCAGTCCCTTGTCCAATGAATAGAAGAGAAGGATGGCAAAAGGAAGAACGTCTTCTGGAAGACACCAAATAAAGAAAAAAAAAAGTGGAATTCTAATGAATAAAAGAACCTCGAGACTTACGAGGTTCTTTAGAAACAGCGTAGCTAACACAGAATAAAAAGCGCTCATTATCAAAAGCCACTTCGCCTCTTTTTCTTCTTTAGTGGTAAAGACGCGAAAATGCAACAGATAGAGAGAAAGTTGCAAAAACACTTGTAGAGGCCGACTATCGATCTCTTTCTCTTACGCAATTTTCAGTGCTTCGACGAGGACTTCGGGCATGGCTAGCTCCCCTTCTTGATCTTGTGCGCTAAATTATAGAATAGAAGACACGGACTTCTCTTTACTCAGTCAGTTCACGTGGAGTTTCCTCTTTAAGAGTTACAACGAAGGCTTGAAGAGAGTCTGATTCCCCTTTGTTCAAGTCCGAGGTCGTGTCTCCTTAGCTAGGGCGACGAAGTTAGTAAATCACGAATACGAGTTAGACTGGACCTTTACGAAGGTCATGCTTTCTTTCGAGTCTCAAGCTTTCAAGTAGCTTTGACTAACACGAATCTTTATAACCAAAAAAGTATACATACCCTAGGATGGAGTAGTAAGCTCTTGAAATCTTATCCGGTTTGGAGGTTGTTCCGCGTTTGCACAGTTCAAGGCTTCCTCCCTGTATACAAAGCCGCACCGAAGCACAGCTTTCCAAGCTTGGGGATGATCATCCGGTCATGCGATCTCCGATCCAAGCGCTTTAGTAGATTGCTGGACCAAGGTTCCGAGCGTAGAATCGAATCTGCTCTAGTATTTGCTAACAGATCAGTAGGCTCCTAAAGCCTCAGAAAGAGAAGGCAGACTGAAGTCTGAACTAACAATTCCCTCTTTATCAATTCAAATACCCTGGGATTCAATGCCAATAGCCTTCACTGCTTTATCCCAATGATTCTATTCAAATACCCTGTATTTAGTTTCCCAGCCTCCTAATCTCTTCCTCTGCCCTAGTCCGGAAGACTATAGAATCTTCTCCTCCGGGATCTAAAGTCGACCTGTAAGCCATATCTGAAGGAAAGGCTCTACTGATTCGAAAGGGATCGTCATGCAAGAACTATAAGAGGCTCCTCTCAGAGGTGGTCCTTCCTTCTATTGATCGGTGGAGTCGACGAGAGCTTTCCCAGAGATTCTCATAGATCGGATGATCCTGAAACCTATTGTACCTCAGTTGGGGAATCTTCCTGCGACTAAGCTATTTTGTCTGGCCAGGCGCTTCTCTGTGGGCTCTTGGGAAACAGTCTCATCTGGTGGATATCTGGAAATTAGCAAAAAACAGTACCAAAGAGGGACTTAGCGGCAAAGAGGCGATTAGACAACATAGGAAATCTGGAACTTTGTTTACTGCACTTTATCTTAAGCAGTGCGCGGTGTCACTGCAGCAAGCGTATGCAGGTTCCGAATATCCGAAGACTCTGTTACCTTTTCCTGTCTCGTTGACGAGGTCAGGTTATCCCATGACTTTCTTATGAGTCAGCTGTGGCATTTAGGTTTCCTATCTACAATTCATTAAACACCAGAAATTGGAGTCTTTCTTTTCCGACCCCGCAAGGCACTACTGTAGAGCACTACTGGGGATATCTCTTGATACTCTGCCAGGCGTTGACCAGCTTGTGGCCCCACCGCGGGTGGTGAACCGGATCGAAGAATGTATGTATGAGAGGAGAGAGAAAAGCACTTTCTCTTCCAAATTTAAAGAGCACAGCACCCTAACTTCAACAGAACTCTTGGGGTAGGCTAGCTACTAGTCGTCCTAAAAGAGAGATCTTTGTTTTGCTTTACTTTAGCAAGAGGCCTATTGTTCGCAGACACCTACTTCTATTAGCTGACATAAAAGACAAAGATTCTTCGTTCTTTCTGAGAAAGAGTTCGAGATCAGAGAGGGCAGACCGGCCACAACGTCTGGCATAGTAGGAAATGGTGCCCTTGGCTCACTCCTGCCAGCACTAGTTCTTTCGATGCTATTACTATTGGGGTCTGAGTCTTGTGCCTCAACTTTCTATTATAGTCAAGTGAGCTCGCTTACTCTGATCCTACTGCGTAGACGTCGTCGAATAGGCTACAGCACCCGATCATCATCAGCAAGAAAACGGCATAGCATTACAGCAACAATCTTTGGACAAAGAACGACAGGCGTACCGGCACTCACCTATAGCTCCAATCACTTACAACAGAAAGAGACAAGGGGCTTACAAAGAGACCTGCTACCTTTCCTCGGACCATTTTCTGGAAAGGCCATTACTCTTACTAGAAAGAAAGGAAGTACAATGGAGCTGAGCCTATGACCGTAGCCTGTCAAAGCAAGCTTAAAAAGTCATGTTTGAAGGCTACCTTAGGCTTGATTGTGGTACCAATGAAGCTTTCACTCTTAGACCATAGTGGATTTTCCTTCCGGAAGTAAAAAGCCGGTGCTTTGGTTAACGGCTTCCGAAGTGACTAATCGTAGCCAACTTATTCAAAATGTATGCTTTCTATTCTAATATGTATCTTTATATAGGAGATGAAAGAAGTCAACGAAAAAGTAGAGATGAGAGAAGCGAGCCTTTCTAGTCAATAGAGCAAAGGAGAGTCCGTTTTTTCGAGTGAGTGGCTTATGCTCCTTCGATTGACAATGGTTGGTCTGAGTTGCCATCCGATCCAAAGAAGGAAGCGAGCAGCCAGGATAGAAGAACCAAGGGATTCAAGCCAAGCGAGCAACCCGTGTGAATAGAACGAGCAAAGGAAGTGCATTAAGCATTCCCTTTACTTGGAAGACTCAATCTCAACGGATAAATAGCAATGCAAGATGCAATGATGCGATTATATTCTAATGATATAGCTAATGAGAAAGCATGAAGTGAAGCTTATGACCGTGGTGCCAAAGAAGAAGAACTAGACATTGCACATTCTATCTTTCTTTCTAGAGAAATAGTTTTATTAAGAGTATACCATTTATGCCAAGACGATTAGGACCCATATTCCATTTCTGAGATTGAGAGTTCCGAGGCTTTGACGCCGAAGCGAAGGTAGAAAGGAATGATATCGGGTGAACAGAATAGATGTCTCGGATTCCGTGGAGCTTAGGCTTAGGGATCAATACAATATACTGGTTTGTTTGGGTACCCTTTTGGGGCCAATTCCCTCTTCTAAGATCACAACATATTGAAACGACGGCAACGGAAAGGTGTGGAATCCTTTCTTGTCACCTTCGCGAAAACAAGGTAATGTACCAACGAGGGAAAGAAAGTATGTACTGGGGAAGATTTATTCTTTCGATTCATTAGAAAATATCCCAAAGGGCAGGAATTAGCTTCAAAGAAAGAGGTACGTTACGAAGCACGAGAATTGGTCAATATATAGACATGCACGGATAGAGATCTGGCTTTGGGGTTTCCACGGTACTTGTTGGCTGGTCCATTAAAGACCAGTGCTGCTCCCGGCCAGTAACCAGTGATCCATTCGGTTAACCACATGTTATTTTCCTAGAAAAAATGGTGCCTGTAAAGCAAACTAAGAGCGTGGAAAGAACTAGGGCGGGCATAAGCTCACCAAGCGTGACTGACGCATCTCTTTTCAAATGATCTGGGCATTTCCCTTTGGGCCGGTAGAGAAGGGTTGCGCCCGAACCTTCAGCATGCGCAAACCTGTTTGCACTCCTCTTGCGGAACGAGATCAAACTTAAATTCTTAATGCGGGCATGGAAGCGAACGAACTAGGAAAGCAAATGTTCAGCCTGAAGTTGAGCCACAGGTGGACTTGGCTTCCCTTTCACTCGATATGGCTCACAAACACGACCCCACGTGAATCACACGAATTGACCCGAGAGATTGGATGATGGTCGGGGACCACAAGGAAGATTACAGGACTATCGCCTCATTTTCTTGGTACGCTCAGGTCACACTCTCTTTGTCTGCTGCTGCTAAGGTTGACTCCTTTACCAAACCAAATAGGATAATAAATTCCGTGGTAATTCCTGGCGTATTGGATTGGACAGGTAGTTGAATTCGAAGCTGCTCTTTCGCTGGTCAAAAGCCGGTACCTAATTCCCCTGCTGGTGGGCCGATCCTCGTCTAGCGGTGGGAAGAGAACATAAAGTGTTATTACAAGCTTTGAGAGTCCCGGAGTTGAGCAGTTTGAGTGGACATGAGTGGTTCTTCACTTCAGAGTTTTCTTTGTTAGGAGTATTCATCTCTTAAGAAACTGAACCAGTCGCTTTCTTTCTTCTAGGAAGCGGGTCCTTGCCTTCCCAAGAGCGTAACACGGAATTGATCGATTTGAGAAGTTTGCTACTGGCACGCCCTCCATTTAGTCCAGATAAAATCAAACGCTTTAAAAAGTACTCAAGGCATTAGTCACAGACTTCATGATAAAGATAGGGGATTGGAATCAATTACCTTGCTTTTGGTTTGCAGATTATCTTAGAGAGAAGGTCCTAGCGTCCCCAAGTCTTTCTTTCGAACTGAGGAAGAGCGTGTAACTACTAAAGACATGAATTAGGATTTAGCCTTGAACTGCACCCATAAATTGGCAGACAGCGGACTGAGGAATCAACACCCTAATCCTAATCTTACGAGATTGAGGCTGCTGCAACTTCCTCAGGGATAAAAGATCTTCTTCAATTCTACAGCATTTCCTGTGAAGGATTAGATGAAATTGCTTTTGGCAGCCCTGCTTTCTTTGGGAGTTTGAGTGCTTATCCTTGCTCACGTCTTTCTCTTTCAGTTACTGCCTTGCCCACTTGATCTCTTTCTGTTCTATTAGATTTCATTTCTTCTAGCGGGGAGTAAGTAGCTGGGGAAGAAGAGACTATTGATCAGTTCGCTGATATATTCTTCTATTATACGGCTTAGTCGCCTAAAACTTCTCACTGACCCAAGATAATCAATTGGTCTTGAAAGAGATTAGCCCGTAAAAAGAGAATACCTCGGTTTTTAGGATGAGATTACAAGGGATATAGAAGTGTGTGGGCTAGGCGGATTTTCTTTCTTAGGCTTGTTCGGATTTCTTGAAGGACTAGATGCGGGATAGGTGGCTCCGCCCCACTAACTATTGGTATAAGGGGCTCTGCGTGCCCAAAGTAGAATATGTAATTATTCGTCCCGGGAGTTCTTTCTTCGGCAGGAAGACTCAAAGAATCTCGAAATAGAAGCAGTTCAACTGCTTTCTCAATAGACTAATGAAACTCTCCATCTTAGCCTACTGTGCTGGATTTCGATTCTATGCTATTAGATTTTCTTTCTTTCTTGCGTTGAATAGTAATGGCTTGTCTCTGGAAACTCCAAGAGATGGACGGGATGAGCCTATCATGGCTTTACCCCATTGGGGGTCTGAGGGATATATTGAATTGACCATAGAAGTTGGAAAGCGTTTATACGCGAATATAGACTCTATGTAGTCAATTT
>Ga0157368_1000049_pt1:0-35000 | contig 50913 bp, 33 predicted proteins | sample AttbisABBM3_FD_113146 | JGI IMG/M metagenome (GOLD analysis project Ga0157368, IMG submission 113146) | Fungus gardens microbial communities from leaf cutter ant in Botucatu, State of São Paulo, Brazil - Atta bisphaerica ABBM3 | ecosystem: Host-associated > Fungi > Mycelium >... | reverse complement strand
CCACTCGCTCGCCGGCCGCTCGGGCTCCGCGTTTCAAGTTCGTTATCCTAACCGTCTCCTCTGCTCCACCGGGAGCCTGGCCCCTTCTTCTATCTTATCTACTCTACTGCCTTGCTCCTCGGCTCCCTACAGCTCCAGCCGCTCGCTGTAATAGCTTGCTTTTCGGGTGGCTCGCACCCCGGGTGGTGCGGCTGAGCCAGAGTGGGCTCAGCAGTCGGCCTATGTTTCCGGGCGCACGCGTAAAGGCATGATTAGTTCCACAAATCTCACTGCACTGACCATAGTAAACCCCTTCTCGTTGTACCGAAATAGAGATCTGATTTAAACGACCAGGTACAGCATCACATTTGACACCTAAGGAAGGTACAGCCCAACTATGAAGTACATCAGCAGATGTTACAATAATACGTAGATGAGTTTTGACTGGTACAACCACTCTATTGTCCACTTCTAATAAACGTGATTGACCCAATTCTAGATCATCTTCTGGAATCGTATAACTGTCAAAAGTGAGTGACTGTTCATCGGAACTGTTATAGTCTGAATACTCATAAGTCCGATACCATTGATGTCCAATAGCTTTGATAGTAATGGCTGGATCTACTACTACCTCGTCCATTGAGTATAACAGAGCAAATGATGGTATAGCAATGAACATCAGGATGATACTAGGAAATATGGTCCGAAGAATCTCGATAGTAGTTCCATGAACAATCCTTTGCGGGATTGGATTTTTTTGATAGTGGAAATGCCATAAAGCGCGAACCAAGATCCATAATACGAAAACCAAAATAAGAATGAGGAAGAAAAAGATATCGTGATGTAAGTCTATTATTCCTTGCATCATAGGTGTTGCTGCGTCTTGAAATCCTAATTGCCATGGTTCCGCTGCATCACAAGGAGCAATCGTGAGGAATTGATTTAGAACAATAACAATCATTTGCTTTGGTTCATTATTTGACTGCTCTGCTCCCAAAAGGAGAGACTTGATTTTCATTGCTTGCTCTCCCAATTCAGGAAGAAAGAAAGATGCCGGTTGGGTTTACCAAAAAAGAAAGACATGGGAAAGGAAAGATGCACAAAGGAAACTGGAAAGCAGAGCAATTTCCACTACCCGCTCTAATAGAAAGACCTAGCGAAGTGAATGACTTGATCGTACTGTACTAGATAGACCATCATCCTTTCTATACGCTATTTTTGATCTGGTCCGATCCTCTTCTTTACCAATGGTTGTTGACCAACAGAAAGGATGCATGGGGCATAAATAAGTAGTAGGCTTAGCATGAATTGCTATAGAGTCGCTTGGTTAACGGCTTGGAAGTCTGTTCCTAGTGGTCGCTTACCGGCTTCTTCTCTTTCTTTTCGAGCTTAGATAGCATTGGTCCTTTACAAAGTGAGGCCTGACTTGACACTCGTTGTAACTGCCAATTTCATTTCAATTGGATTTGATCTTGTGACCGGCTGTACCTAGTTGATTCTTCGTGCCTAGCACAAGCTACTGTATGGAATTCGCTCGTTAGTTTAGGAAGCTTTCTGGACATAGTGAGGCGTGCCTGGTCGAAGCTCGTAATCCCGACTAATTTACCTAGTTTTCACAAGTCCAAGTTTGTTTCGGAAGGTCTTTCGAAAGGAATTTTTATCCGAATGTGGAGCATGACTTGCTGCTCTCTTATACCTTCGTATTTGGCGCACCGGCAGCACCTCTTCTTCTACCCTCTCCCTCCTATCTATTTCACCCTCCGCTCTCTTGGAAACCTTAGATAACTCCAACCGACTCCCTTCTATATTATGTGTACTTGACTCGCCCCTAATAGCATAACTCCGTACCTTCGCTTGCTTATCCCCGGGTCGGTGTATTCACTATTCATCTTTAACCTAGTCACGTAGGATCAGGATAAACTAAAGAGCTAGCCTGCCATGCACCCTTGCTTCACGCCAGTAATTCACTATCTTCTGAAAGACCAATTTCTGATTTAAAGACGAGAGATTTCGAACCTGAAGACGTAGAGCCGTCTATCTACTTTCCCTTATGGTAGAGCCAAGTCCCTATGGAGACTACCGGTCCTGTTCAGTGGGGGTTTTTTCACAGGCCCTTTCAAATCTCGAATTACTAAAAAGTACGTCCGCAAAAATCATCTGCCCGCCTCCTGAGCGGATTAGCGGATGGAGCATACCGGTTCATGCCATCAATCCTCCTTTGCTTTTGCTACTGATGACATTCTCTTAGAAATGGAAGATTTATCTTGCCCATATGTACTTTCTTTGATCTTCTTTCTTGTCGGATTCTCAGGGGGATAAAGAAAAAGTATATACCCCAGACTCGCGATTCGGGGATTTCCCTGGCTAGGATGCATCAGATTGGATGCTTCCTCCTTTAAGGAAGGTGCCTAGCCTCGCTAAAGGACATGCTACCACCCGCCGACAAAGTCAAGCAGGAAAGTCAGAAGGTGACAAAGCAAGAGGACAAGAGGCAGAACAGTGCTACCCTGGTCAAGTGTTTAGGCGCTATGCCATCTTAGGCGATGATATCGCGGACGACCGCGTAGCCATGACATACTCAGCTTTATTAGAGAGGCTGGGTGTGTCTATATCACTTCCGAAGTCTTTGACTTCGAAAGAGGGTGCCTGTGAGTTTGCTGTCCTGTCTCTGCCTGTAGGTAGTAGGTCCCTGCTCTTTCCGATAAGCGGATAAGTTGAGGGGCTTGCTTCCCAAAAGAAACTTCCCTTGCCTCCTCCTGGCCTTGACACTCTAGTTGTTGTAGCTCTTGTTTACTCCTTTTTTTTCCTTCTTTCTCTTGTTAGGAGTTTAGAGTATGTCTAGAACGAGTGGAACGAAGTGCTTCCCTTAATAAATAAGCCCGAGTCCACGATCTAAAGAGGAGCCGAAGGGAGATGGCTAATAGATTGACTTGCTTTTTTACCTTTCGTATTCGGCGGAAGTCAATGGAAGACCAGGAGCAGCAAGAGGCACAAGCAAGACCAGAAAAAGAAATCGGAATATATATATAAATAAGTAGTCGTAGGAATCGCCATCGAAAGCAAGCGTATTCTATTTCATAACCTCTTGTACCTTTAGACCCTGGATCTTCTAGTTGAGCAAGAGAGGACTGAATCAGTGGATGAAGGGAGCGAAGTTACGAAGCTAGAGACTATAACCTACTTTAGCTCAAGGCCTTCTCTTCTTAGCAATAGCCAGTCAGCAATCAAAGAGTATTATATGTAGGGAATAGGAGTAGGAGCGAGTAAGAGACGGGGGAATACGAGAGGATAAGGCCGTGGATGAGCAGGAGAAGGCGATTAAGATTGTTAGCCAGAGCCATCGCAATATGGATGCTTGCGCTTTTCTCGCTTGTTGAGTCTCGGACGCTATTCTGTCCCAGGTACCTCTACCTACCGTTTGAGATCGTTTTGGTATTCCAATCCGTCTGTCTTCTTTGTAGGACCCTCGCGTATTCTCTTTTTCTAAGTTAATAGGCTAGAGCCGCTTTGAACTAAAGGCTAAGGGAGTCGCGCTTACGAATGGCGCTTAGTAAGATAATCAGGTAGGCCTACACCTATTGTGTATCAGGGAACCGAGATTCTTACCCGAATCTGGTATGAATGGTTCAGAACTCACAGCGGGTGCCAGAGCAGCTAGGCGCTGTTAATTACGTTAAGAAGGGAGGTTATGAGCCAAGTCGAATAGAGACAAGCTAGAATCTTAGAAGTTCGACTCAAAAGGCGTGATTAACCAAGTCCAATGCCAACAGGTCTCTCCTCTTAGTACGAGAATTAGAGCTAGTCAATAAAAATAGGGTCTGACTACCAGTCATAGGAGAACGTCCCTTTCTGAGAGCCGTTCTTCGAAACTCTTTCTCGCATTAAAGCTTATCCATTAAGGAATAGCTTCGTCAGCATGTTCATCTTCCCAGCCCCCGGCTAGTGCATGTTCTGATTTCATATAGAACATAGTTGGTTTGATACCCTTATTGGTGAAGAAGGCGGGCTGCTAACTTCCGAGATACTACTGTCAGTCAAAACTCTCGCTAATAAGGCGTAAGAAGGCTTTCCATTCGATGGAATCCCGTCCTTCCTTTAGATTAGAAAGACGATAGCGATTCCCTTCCAGTTCAGGAAAGTAAGGGAATTCCTGCGCCCCTTGGCTACGAAACTAGGCTGTGATCCGCATCGAGAAAGAGAAGGATAACTCTTCTAGTCTTTTTATTCCATCTCGCTTAACTGACTACGATATGACTTTGCTTCGCACCTCTCCTTATCAGTCGAGTCATTCAGCGAGCTAAGGGAGAGGAGTAAGAGAGCAGAAAGAGTGAGCCCTGCTATTGAATCACTGGATTAAGTTACACCTAATATGCCCAGAAAAGGCTGGCTCAATCTATCCCTAGGGTCGAGTAAAGTAACTCCGTGCCTTTAGCTGTAAGTGAGTTCAGTTCAATCATATAGCAGCTCTAGTTCAGTGATTACTGATTTCTCCCCATCCTGACATTTGATGAAGCAGAAGCAACAGACCAAGAGATCATAACAGGCCAAATGGCCAAAAGCAGAAGCAAGGGGCCCTCTAACTGTATTTGATTCCGTTTACTGCTCACTAAAGCTGGCTAAGTGATTTGTGATATCCTACTGCCGGTGGGGAAACCATAGACTGAACTGAAATCGTGAATCAGCCGTTACTGTTCTCGTAACCGGTGTCGCTGCTCTTAGCCTCCTTCTGACCCTACTTATTTATCTTTGTCTCAAAATAAAATCACATAGATAGGGACAGAGAGGAGGAGAAGGTGTCAAGTGTAACCATTGACTGAGCTAGACCAGTCAAATCAATTAGAGCTCTTTTTCCCAGTTATAAAAGTGATCGAATTGATTCGCTTACAGATGGACTTTTATGTCTCCCGCTAAGCGCTAAGAAGGATGCAATCGAAGAATATGAATTCAAAGAGAGAGGCAGATATCGCTACTATCCTTTACTTACTTGCCTGGGAATGGTAATGGGTGAGTGGGAATTGAACTAAGACGCACTGATTAAATAAGGAATTTCTATATCAGCCCGGTAATCAAAGGAAGAGTTAGTCGGATTAGACTTGCAATTCAACTGACAGGTAATTCAAAGCTAGAGGAAGGAGTTCAGTAGCTTCAGAGGTAATCAATAAGCTAAGCAGGCATTAAAGACAAACAGGCTTTGGGACTTGGTGATTACTTTAACTGAAGTGAAGATTTGGGAAGGGATTTCACCTTAATGTCAGGATTGGAAGTAGAATATGAGAACTGGGAGGTGCAAGTGTTCTTGCTGCTTCAAAGTCTACGACGTAAAGGTCTGGAGTTGGAATGCTTCCTGCTTTCGGGCCAAGAAAGGCATCTTAGTGTTTTTCTATCGGTAAGGTATGAAAGAGCTTGCTTGTTAGAGTCTGGCGAGTCAATAGACTAAAAGAAAGAATTAGCGAGGTACGAAGTGACTCATAGCAAGCTATGAGGTACTTTTTGATGCTATCGAAGTACCTCGCAATCTTTTCTTCTGTAGCAGGCCTCGGAATGTAAGTCAAAGCATTGAAGGAGTTGTCCTCCCCAATCTGACTCTGGAGGCGAGACCTCTTGGTTAAACCATTGTAGCCTTGACAGCAGATGGATATTCTCTGAAGAGTGAGTGTTGGCCTTTTCATATTGAATCACAGGGTTGGCAAATGGATACCACGTAAGATAGGAGTGGAATCCTTACATGCTTGAATGTGCTGCTTTCCTTATTACTGATAAAGCGGGGGTAGCAAACTAAAAACTAAACCCGAGGAAGCTATTGCATTCAGGACGGCAGAATAACTAACTGATCCTAGAAAAAAGGGTGAAATGCAATAAATTTCAACGGCACTACCGAGCATAGGAATAAGCGAGTAGGCAAATAATGTGTAGATTACTTCTGTTTTTCCCTATCCTGCTATGGCTCTTTGACAGCGAGGCTAGTCCAGATGGGCAGTGATGGATGGGACCTTTGCCCTTATTCGGATTCTAACCTATGTTTTCGCAATCGAGTAACCCAAAGAGCCATTTCGATTAAAGATAAAGTGTCCAGCAATGCCTGGTAAACATGTAGAAAAGACAGTTGAGAAGGCGGTATCCTTTGGCTCCAATATTCCGGCTCCGTTAGCTTCTGCTTCTGTGGCTCCCTCTTCAGGATCCCCCGGTGAAGGTACCCAAGCTTCTCACACGGTGACTCCGATGTCTCCCTTGAAACCAAGCAGTTCTGCTAAGGGAATGTCCCTTATCCTTAATTTAATCTTGCCTGAATTTGCCAGTATTCTTACGTATATGAACCTTCTTCCTCAGTTGCCCCCAATCAGTTCGGTCTCTACTTCGAGTGGCTCCTCGCGCCTTGCGCGTCGTGCATTGCTCGGTTCTCTTAAAAGCCTACTCGGTGCTCTGCCAATGAGGGTTCCCGGTCTCAGAGCCTAAGTACTGAAATTGCCCCCACATCCAGAAAAAGGCTTTGACAAGAGGTGATTCTCAAAGCACTCCGGGATCCGCAGACTTTTCTAGATCAAAGTCTTGTGGCAGTTAGCCAGAACTTGGATGCTTTGAAGGATCCTCTCCAGATCGTAAGGAATCTATCTGAAGAAAGTGGAATTTCCACTGAGGGGAAGGTGGATTCATCCTCCAAGCTTGAAGAGGAAATTAATATGACAGTGGGGCAAGTACTCAGTGCTACTAAGAGTCAGAATGAAATATACTCCAAAATCCAGACCTTCATTCAGCAATCGACCAAAGCCCGTGAGTCCGTGGCAGTGTGCGAGAAAATAGAGAACGATTTAGACTCAATGGAGGCCGAGGCTGAAAATCAATCTAAAGGAAAGGATCAGATTCCGAGGCTCCAGGAGCAGTTGGCCGCCGTAGAGAAGAGGCGGAGTGATCTTACTCGGGATTATGATTCTTTGATGACCGAGTTAGAGCCACTCCACGCCAAACTTCAGAGTCTGAAAGATTCCAACTTGGAGGAGCAGAAGGCCAGGGTTGAAGAGTCTGAACAGGCTGCAATCAGAGCCTAGGAGGACATTAAGAAAGCAGTTGCCGAAATCTTCTGGAAGGTTTGAATGAGCTTGATTAGGCCCGTTTTCACGGCCTTGAGCATTGAAAAATTGGATGGATTGTAAATATTTTGGCCTGCTATGATGCAGCCTGGTACATTTTTTTTATTTTTGTTTTTATGTTTGGCCCTGGGGCCATGTGGACGTATTTCAATTTAGATGACTTCCCGTTTGTTCTATTACCATAGATGTCTCTATATCTTCTTTTGTCTCGTATGACTCCGGATAGTAAGGTTTTCAAAATTTCCCATTTATGGACCGAATGTGGGACTTACCGTCCATATCCATCAAATGATAGGCTCCGTTGGGCAGTCAAGTTTGGATCACAAAGGGGCCTTCCCAAGTTGGGGACCATTTTCCAAACTTTTGATCCTTTCTTTTGTATCAAGAGGTAGGATAGTTTTCCATACCCATTTTCCTTCCTCAAAAGATTTAGGCTTGACTTTCTTGTTGTAGGCTCTAGCTATTCTCATCTTCTGAACCCTTATATGATCCAAGGCCAGTAGCCTCATTTCATCAAGACTATCCAATTCGGCAAACATAGCCTCATTGTAGTCTCCTGGAGTCAAGTTATTTTGATAGGCTACTCTGAGAAACTTAACTGTGATCTCCATTGGAAGTACGGCATCGTGGCCATAGGTTAAGGTTCGGAAGCCTCACCCAAACCACCACTGTCTCAATAGAAGCTTCCTCAGGGTCGAAATTGGGTTGCCATTGCCTCACCGTAATGTACTGGTCAGCCACCATCCAAGGACCATCAAAGAGCACATGGTCATAATCCAAACTTAACCAAGAAAAAGTCATTGCCCAGGTCAGTAACCATAAACGGTGATTTCAGTTTCCGCTTAGACGTCTCACCATGAAGTTGTAACCCAGTCTCTTACCCAAGCACTTGATAATCAGTAATTTCCTCCAGGGCAGCCTCATCCTTCTTTTGTCTTGTCCTCCGCTGATACTCTAATAGTGGGGCAGTCCTCCTCTTCGTCGGAATCAAGTTCTTCCTCAGATGAGTACTCCTCCTCACACCAGTCCACCATAGTACTCTCCTCAACAGGGAGACCCACCACCTTCTCTTTATACGAGAACTTCCTGGTCTCCCCTCCTCGGCCCTCCACAAACACACCCCCAGAACCAGCATCCCCCTTCGCACCTTTTTGAGTTCTTTTGGCTGTAGCTCTTCGTCGTCCAGGTGCATTTGATTTTACCCAGAACTTCTGTCCATGAATGATATGGCTTCAAAAGCCACTGTTGCCGTCAATTATGAGTTCGCTTATTGGTAAGGGGAAGTCATCTTTAAGGCAAGCTGCATTTAGGTCTCTGAAGTCGATACACACTCGTACTTGTCCGTTCTTCTTGCGTACTGGCACAATGTTGGAAATGAAATCCACTTGGGATATTTCCTTATGAAAGCGGCAGCTATGAATTTGTCCACCACTCCGTGGGTGAATTCCTATTCTATTTGCATCTCGAATTCCATGTATTCATATCGGATAGAAAGATGAAATCTTCTTCTCTGTCTGGGAGTCGCTCTTGAATCGAGTAAGTGAACACCCTAAATGGAAAGCTAGTCTTCTTTTTGATAGTAAGAGATAGAAATGCGGCGAATCGAGAAAGAGCTTATTAGCTTATTTAAAATTCATTGATAGAGGAAATCTTTATCTTCTTATCCCAAATTGGCATATATGTCCTTTGCGCCTCTCTATATGTATATTTTTCTTTTTTCGAAATTGCGTATAGAGAAAGATGATTCGCTTTTTTTATGTTTCTTTAGCCTTTCGTGGAGATCGAATCCTCTTGCCCTCTTAACTCATACATATTTCCCACGTAGTTCGTCGGTCAAACCAACGATTCTCTTCTCAAAGTAATAGAGAGATCTTTTTTTTTTCTAGTTAGACTTCTATCAATGCAATGAAAGAACCTTCCCTTCCGTCCTGTCAGATAGAAAGAAAATGAGACCCAAAAGAGCCCTTACTTTAGGGGGTGGGGGTGAAGGGGAGGTTGACATACAACCGAGTCAAAGTGGTTTATGATTGAATCTCAGAGGCATTCTTATCATTTGGTAGATCCAAGTCCATGGCCTATTTCGGGTTCACTCGGAGCTTTGGCAACCACCGTAGGAGGTGTGATGTACATGCACCCATTTCAAGGGGGTGCAACACTTCTCAGTTTGGGCCTCATATTTCTCCTATATACCATGTTTGTATGGTGGCGCGATGTTCTACGTGAATCCACGTTGGAGGGACATCATACCAAAGTCGTACAATTAGGACCTCGATATGGTTCTATTCTGTTCATCGTATCGGAGGTTATGTTCTTTTTTGCTTTTTTTTGGGCTTCTTCTCATTCTTCTTTGGCACCTACGGTAGAGATCGGAGGTATTTGGCCCCCAAAAGGGATTGGGGTTTTAGATCCTCGGGAAATCCCTTTTCTTAATACCCCTATTCTCCTTTCATCCGGAGCTGCCGTAACTTGGGCTCATCATGCTATACTCGCGGGGAAGGAAAAACGAGCAGTTTACGCTTTAGTAGCTACCGTTTCACTGGCTCTAGTATTCACTGGCTTTCAAGGAATGGAATATTATCAAGCACCCTTCACTATTTCGGATAGTATTTATGGTTCTACCTTTTTCTTAGCAACTGGCTTTCATGGTTTTCATGTGATTATAGGTACTCTTTTCTTGATCATATGTGGTATTCGCCAATATCTTGGTCATCTGACCAAGGAGCATCACGTTGGCTTTGAAGCAGCTGCATGGTACTGGCATTTTGTAGACGTGGTTTGGTTATTCCTATTTGTCTCTATCTATTGGTGGGGAGGTATATGAAGGAACGAAACAGTGGATTGAGGAATGAAAGCTCGAAGACAAAGAGAACCGGGCTTTTCCAAAGAATTACTGCAGCTTTCCCACTCCCTTTGATTATCATATACAAAAAAGTCTCTTCCACTTTCCTACCAAATCTCTCTTTATTCTGGCACATTTTTGAAGGGATCGAAGAGATTATGGCAGATTATGTTCACCAAGAAATGACCCGAAATTGGATCTTGGTCTATTTGAGATTGTTCCTTTTAATCGTAATCAAAGATGTTTTCTTGGCTCTCGTTTCTTTTCCGAACAAATCGAAGAACCTAATGGATCGAACTAATACATTTGAGAAAGTGGAATCAGAAATAAATGGATGATCTCTTTTCATTCTTTTCCCTCTCTCCAAATAAAAAATCACTCATTTTGAAACTTAACTCTAACTAAGTATGGTTATATAGTGAAAAAGGAGCGCTGATCGCAGAGACGACGTCGGGCCTTCTTCGGTAAGGCGACGAGTGGATTCGGTGAACGCTCCCGGAGCAGGAGATATTGTAGGCCCGTCACAGGCTCAATCATCGGACTTAACATCGGACGAGGAGTCAAAGTTACTTGATTATCTTAATAAATTGGGAACGGCCGACCAAAAGGGTCTCAGTGACTGGATCACTACTCGCCAGAACCTCATTCAGGATCGCCTTAATGAGTTACGTCGCCAAGAACACATGCGACCGCTTGCCCCGAACCGGATGCAAGAGGTCGTAAGAATTCTCGAAACTAACTATGGCCCTGAGCATCTCCATTCAATCTTAGAAGATTTGGAGACCAAGGGGATAGTTAGTTTCTTTTATCAAGGGTCAAAAATGGACCGGGAGCTGTCGAAAGAGCAGGAACTAAAAAAGGAAAACGAGTGACGTTATGCTGCTAACTCTCAGTTTGGTCCTACTTCTGGTTCATTTTGTTACTAAAAAGGGGGGAGGAAAGAAAGTCAGTACCAAGGATTGCCAAGCATTTGGTTCTTCGTTCCCTCAGGATCGAGGCTTCGTTTGACTAAAAAAATAGTAGGGAGCGGATTTCATGGATGGAGTAGGAGCTAGCTTTCATTGAAGTAAGTAGGGGCGGAATCCACTTGTCTTTTTAAGTATTAGAGTTCGGCAGAGGACTAGGAAGAAGGAAGGCTCGTCGAGACCTCAATCGCTGATCCAGCAATGGCAAGTGAGACCTATATTGAGTTTTCATTCAAATAAGGTTCCTGATGACTACCCAATTACATATATAGGAAAAAAGGCTTCTCACAAAGATAGGGAACCCACTTTGAACTCTACTCAGAATTGACAACAAGACCCCTTGCTGCTCTCGCTGCACCATCTGTTGCCCGCTGCTTGGCGTGCTCTCTGGCTATCGGGCTATGCTTGCCGCCGATAATGTATATATCTAGGAGTATAAGCCTCGGTGAATGAAGGAGCCCCCTCTATCATCTCCCCTGGCGGAGGTTCCCATGCTGGTCTCGATCGATAAGGATTCCCCCGCGCTAGTCATCAGCTTTCACGAAAGACTCTTATTACTTATTATAAGTATGTTGATTTCACCAGGTCACTTCAACCAATCTCTCTGAAGTAGAGCTGGAAATGACAACTATTGCGTCGGCTGGCTCTTTGTCCAAAGCTTCTGCTGGTCGACTGCCCTATTCTAATTCTGACTTGGCTTGATTCTTAGTAGACCAACCGCCCCCCGTTCTTACCTTTTGTTTATGAGATTCGTTGATTCTAAAGGTGGCAGGCATCCTGCGCTAATAACCCTGTCAAGCTCTTTCAGAGAGTTCGCTTCTGTAAGGGAATAACCATTTTTGATTTGTCTCGCTCGAAAGCTATGACCTGCCCCCCGGACTCGATTCCGTCCATGCGCAACTTCTCCGCAAGCTGTCTCGTTGTCCCTCGTGCATCACATTTATTTAGAAGTTCCGTCGATGAAGAATGCTTTTCGGGCGTAGAAGCTTTCCTTAACTAAAGCATTCCCTTTCCCGCTTGACTGGACCAATTCATATATAATTTATATTGATAAGTATTCGCAATTGGATCACCCATTGTCTAATTCGTTTCGTAGCTAATTGGCCTGAGATATTGATGGCCTGATCTCATTATCATGGGAATACGCCTTAATTAAGACCAAACCATAGGAAGGATGGCGGAATACAAAGTCAGGGCTAGGCCGATCGTCGATGAAAAAGGAAACAATGGTGTGTGGAGATGCTGGAATGGGTATATCTTCAGTATTTGCTACTCGGGTGAGAAAGCAATGAAATAGATTGTCCCAAAAGAAATTGATAAGTTAAATAAAGAAAGAACGAAGACGTAGCATGAATCGAAAGCAGCGAAGGCTTAGACCAGCTCCTTGTAGTCCAATTGTCTTTGTCCCAATCCAATTGAGTGAAATGCATCGTAATATGTCTTTCGTCACCTGTTAATTGAAATTTAGGGTGGACATAGATGAGGAATGGTAAATCATGAATGGTCAATCTTAGGTGTGTATCCGCCAGAAAGAAGAGAAGCTCGGGGATCCTGCTTTGGGCTCACAGCACCGATAGATTAGCATAGATAGCAGAATGATAAGAAAAGCATTCAATTTCTCATACCATACTAAGCGACTCGGACTGCGACTCATAGAACAGAAAGACAAGTACTTGGGCGCATAAGAACTCGAGTTTACTTCTCGCATAAGAGGAAGGCTCGGGCTTGCTTGAACCTCTTAGATGTCTGGTATGGGGCAGGGAAGATCCATTGAAAGCGAAAGCCTTCCCTCCCCTCTTTGGTTATTCCCGTGAAGTTGGGCATTCCCCCTGGCAGGATAAATACGCCACGAAAGGTCGATTCTAAGGAAAGGTTGTAAACGCCGGAACCCGATGGGACTTTCATGGGAGAACGAAGTTTACTGTATCAGAGTAGGCCTGAAGATTGAATCCATCACTTAGATAAATGACGTAGTAGACAAAGAAGCTCAAGCTGACTCGAGATGAAAGTAATTAGAAGCTGGCACTTCTATCAGATCTGGCTGGCACATAGGCGTTTTACCCATATTCCAAAAGGGAATCCTCTCTTCTGTAATTCACTTTATGTTTATGCATCTTTCTTTCTTCCATGCTGGTCAACAACCAACCAGTGATTTCAATAGCTGTTTATTCGTTCCCTCAATCCTCTGATGTAAACCTGAGACTAGTGAAAGAAAATAAGTGACTTGTTCTCCTCTCTTTCTTCATTCAATATCTGTCTAGCCTGCTAACGACGCCCTTTCTTATCTACGCTATTTACCCCTCATTACTTCCCCAGCTTTGAGTTCAGTTCCGTTATTTGATCTTGTCTCCTAGCATCTCTGCTTACTCTTTCTTCTTTCCATCTACTAAGTTTGCGGAAAAGAGAGAGCAGACGGTTCTCGGCATCATGATGCAAGAATGACATCTGAGATCGCTCATTCCATTGCTTTACAGTCATGATGGGAATGATTCTATGTTAGTACTCCAGGTACTCTCTTATTCGAGACGATCATAGGCTCAACTCGCCTGCATCGACAGCAAAGGAAACTGGCAGGGAAATAGATGCCATTTTTTCTCAATGGCAACTGGTACTAAAACTATCTATCCCTCAGCCAGAGACTCTGGGATGAAATGACTCTTATGATAGTCAGATGGCGAAGAGTTAGAACGTGGCTAATCCGCTTTCTCCCATTTCTCTCTACTCTATCTATGAAGGCTATGAAGGAATTCGTTCATAGAATGCGATTGCACTACTTTTTGAAAACAACCGTACGGGATATACTCGGCCGAGGAGATTGTACCAAAGGAGACCCGTTTTACCGATCGTTTGATTGGGTGTGTCCTTAGTCGCTCCGGAGAAGCCATACCCTTAGGAAGCTTACCCTACTCATTTTTGAACTCCGGAAGACAACCCCAGTAAATCGTGCATAATGGAAGAGGAAAGACCTGTTAACAACAGGAGAGAATAAGGGAATAGCAAAAGTTAGGAACCAAGACCTTGGATATAGCTTTGAAGTACGTGTAGGAGGAGGACCACTGTGGGAAGAGAATTCAAGGTAGAGGTACAATGGATAGAGGGCTACGGCAAGGCGTTCGACTCACACTCCTGTCAACACTTCCAAGAGTGAACCCCCGACTCGCTTCCAACTAGAATGCTTTTAGGCGTTCTGGTTTTGGCACACCGGGCTGCTTAGTCGGAATAGGCAAGCGGTGTGCTAGAGTGATGGATATAGAAATTGGAGATGAAACGTAAGCTGGACATTTACCAATATGGTCGCAGTTTGATCCAACCGGTCCCACTCGTTATTCACCCTGCGATTGGATTGAGATTTCCTTTTCGGAATCTTCTCCATCTGAAAGAAGTGGTTCTATAGGGGCCCCACAGGTCTCCAATAGTTCCGCTTCTGAGGCGTCCACAGGTATCCGAGATGAGCTCGCTTATTATTCCCCCCTGAAGCTAAACAAAGAGGGGGGCTGCCCTTAGTTGGTGAGCGATCAGAGTATATTCGGGCTCTCACTTCACACTAAGACAACTAGGAACCCTCTTTCAAAACTTGCTTGACACACGAACCTCGCAGACGAGAGTCGGCTCGAGGTCCTTAATGGCCTTTACTCAGGCTGGGTCAGCTCAAGAAGTGGAAGGGCGGATGAAACGATGACCCTAACTAAAGTTTCGAATCTTGCTTTATCCGAAGTGCTCAGCGTCACAGTGTGATCAGCTATGGCGAGCAAGCAATAATATGCTTTGGGGAGAAAGCCTGTCTGTTTACGAATTCGGATGTGGGAATTTTATATGATAGAGATCGGTCTTATCAAGTCCTATGGCAAGTTGAGAGGGAAGATTTTCTATCCTTAACAATAGTAAAAGGCATTCCTTTGAAAGCAATGCAGGGTTAGCCAGTTCAATCCAACCAAGCCAGCAGTAGACCTATATTATCCAGAAGTCTTCTTTTTTGTCCAGATTTTCAGTGTACCGTAGTACACGATCGAAAAGAATGCATTGCATTCCAATGTTATGAAAAAGGGAAAAAGGAGTATGAAGGAGCGAGAGTACAGAAGTACAGAGCTTTCATCATAATGCTTTTCGCCCCTATGGAAAAGATCATCAGAGAGGTACGAAGTGGCTTTTCTCCGGAAAGATGTTATCTGTTTTGCGCCGGTGGAAACATTAGGTAATGGTTGGGGCGGGGCGGGAATGATATAGCGGCTCACTTCGGTTGCTCGAGGGAAGACCTAGATGGTGGGGCTAACTCAGGGATCCTTTTCTTGCCCGTATAGCGCGATCAATGCGTGGTTTTCCTCCATTCCAGGCTGTTGGGCGGGACATGTTCGTAGTATTGGTTTATATGGATTATATGGAAGAGCAGGAACGAGTATCGTTTTAAGGGCTCCCCGCTTCTTGTTGACCAGTGTATCCACCGTATTCAGCAGTTCTTGTTTCTATTAGGGCGAGCCCAATCCATCTCTTCCAGTCAGTTAGTTGGGGACAATGATTCGCTATTGGCTTCCTTTTTCCACGTCTAGCCATCGCGTTCACGAGAACTTCGAGCGACTACGTACCTTAGTTGAACATAGTGAAACGAATCCGTAAACAGCAGTCCTTCGCAACTGATTAGTCCTTAGGCCCCAGCCTTGGAAAAAAAAAACTTGAAGCTACCTTACCTATTCGAATCGGGGACGTTGGTCGTGGAAGACCAAGTTAGGCTAGTAGCCCTAAAGGGAATTATTTTTCCGTTGGACTGGTCATCTGTTAGCCTTCTTTCCCAAGCGATTCTGTTCTGTCTGTGGCTTCTTCTAGTTCATGTGCAGCCTACTCGTGAACAAGCCCTGCTAACAGCTCTTTGAAAGATTCTATTCCTAATATAGCTCATAGTGAAACTCATTACGTAGTCGCTTTGAAGATTCGTTTCAAATGAGTTTCACTATGTTCAACGAATCGTTCAACTCATTCGACCATAAGGGAGAGGTTTGTAGACGCTCGACTGGTAAGGAGAGGAATGATGACTTTCTGTTAGTGACTTGGCTTCAGTTCTTTAAGGCCGGCCAGACGGAATTTCAAAATCGTTTCCAAGAAAACTTCGTTAGAATTGCATGTGTTAAGCATAGTGCCATCTTATCCCATTGTCCTGCAGCGGATTTGTCCAAAAGCTCCTTCTTGCATTGCTTCTTTCTAGCAGCCTTCCATGCTCATGATACTTCCTCTGATTGATTCCGTACTACAGGCGTAGTGTACCTTGCAGGAACCGAGTAACTGTGGGCAAGTGGGCGTGCGGTGATACTAAAGAATAGGTCTTCAAAAGCAGTTTTGAAGTATGTTAATGCATATTCCTGCACGTGGTCAGACCCCGTTTAGGGAAGGGTATACGCATATCCAACTACGACCTGCCCGCAAGAGCCTGCAGCGAGGGTTAACTGAAGGCGTGCCCACTGGTTCCATAGGGCCTATGCAAGAAATTCGGAGGCTAGAGCCCTATCCCGCCTCGCGAAGCTCTTACTCCGTAAGGGGCCATTAATTAAAAGGCATTCCATGTACTAAGACTTCTTTTTCAGCTCCTGAGGACTCGGCAAGGTCTGGCAGCTACACATAGAGGAGATTATTCACTGCACGGAAGACATTACGCGAATTCATTCAGACTCTTCCACCCCTCTCACCTGAGCGGCAAAGCGAAGTCCACCCAAACTTTGTAGCCAAGAGACAAGTCTCGACGTTCAGCGGCAACATTTCACTCAATGAAAGGCCAGTCGGCAGAAGCGTTCCACTCGAAGAGAGGGCGTCGTCAACCACAAGTAAATTGAATGCTATCTTCCTAGCTAAATTACATTCTCCTAACTGTACACACTTGATTTGTCCAATTCTTTTGTCAAGCAGGACATTATCACTGAAACTTCAACCCTATTTTTTCATTCGATGCCTCTTGCAATCCAAGGAATCAGTCCCTTTTTGCTTTTTCTGTGCTGAGTCTATAAGCAAAGAAAAGAGGGGGTGCCCCGTACACTTAAGATGCGTCCCAAGGTCGCCAATGACCTGTACTGCAACTTCAAGTAAGGGTGTCTTGCCCGGATAGGCCAAGTTTTAAGAGAGTCTTAGTTCATCGAGAGAGAAGGCGACCTAGGATGAAGGGCTTCTTACTGAGGGTCCATGGACCTTGTTACATGATTTTTTCTTTATCATTATCGTTGACACAAATCTTATCCGTGTCAACTATTGGTTTTCTCATTTTTTTTTGCCATAGCGCCCCTTACGGAACAACTAACAGTAATTGCCGGACTCCTTATTAGACATGGGATACAAAGCTCCATTCCTCTAGGAGGAACTTCTATCGACGTTCATTCGACTGCAGAAAGAATAGTAAGCGAAGCCGTCAACGAACTGAGAGGCGAAAGCATGACAGATAAGGTGGAAGCTGAATCGGTCAAGACGAAAGAAAGCTCCCTTGTATTTTTAGTTGCGAATATCTTATTAGTGGCGGCCCTAAAGCTATCGCTAAGGGGTGTGGTTAGCTAGCTAGTGCCCTGCCTTTCTTTAGTTTCATTCAAAAGGGCAAGAACTCCTAGTAAGAGAGGAATCAGCAAGGTTTGAAGAGCTTAGTATTTCATACTAAGGAAGAGCTAATTTCGAAATTCTAATTTTCTCTTAATTAATCCATTCTTCTAAAGAAAGGAGTACGCTTGGTCGGTTCTATTCATTCAATTCTTTGATTTCAATTCACATATGTGATGTTCGAAATCGCTAATGAACAACCAATCCGTGTCCAGTAAGCGGGAATGCGGATCTATGTCCAAAGGGGAAGGTCTATTAGCAGAGCAAGCCCTTGTATGCGATGATCGAGTTCTTGCCTTTTTTGTCCTTGTCATTCGTTGGTCCAGTCCGTTAAGGGGACATTCCCTTAGTAGCTAGCTGGTTCGATTTCCTTTGCCTTGAGGAAGGCTCATTGTGAGTGATTCTTCTTCGACCAGGGATTTCTGTTCCTATTTTCCTATTTGAAGTAACTAGTCAAGTAGAAAGTCTCTCTTTCAGTACGTAGCAATAAAATGATGTATATATAGTTAAGAGGCGAATCGCAGACTATTCTTACCGAGGAATAAAGGAGCTATTAGTGGGTCGGTAAGTCACTTCAACTTGTTTCGTTAGGAACCCTTAGTTCGGACCCCTACTATCTATAGGCCCCCATGCGAAACTTTCCGGGCTCTTGATCGCAGCAACACACCTTCTTTACAACATAGCCTAAGCCAAACGAAAGTGATTTTCTTGTTTTCTTTATGTCGTATCTTTTTTTTATATATAACGAACCCCTACTTTAAAGGGGCAATTTCATTTTGTAGGTGGGCCCTGTTACTTTTGATTTTTTTAAAATATGGCTTAGCCATTTATAATAACTTTTTTTCCATATTGTTTGATCTTTCCGTGTGCCCGATGCTGCCAACCAATAGCCATTCATCCGGTGGATCCAACTCCATAGTGGGTGTGGGTTCACACGAAGGTTCTAGCTCGGGGTGGACCTCTTACGACCAATACGTTTTAGCGGAAGAGGAAAATGAGGTTGCCCGCCCCCTTCCAAATCCGATCGACCCGGGGACGGAGGACCGCATTTATCGAGCAGTTGATGGAATCAATACAAACTGCAAAAATGAGGAAGCTAGGATGGTGGAAAGGGCACGTGAAATATTTCTCGGGAAAGGCGTTTTTCTCGATGAAAATGACCAGCAAGATATCGCGCGTGCCATGAACATGGCTCTCTACGATGCCTGGGAAACAGACATCGATACACGGCTAGGGCAATTCCGAAAGATCCGACGCTCCTTAGGAAAAAGGAGTTGTTCGGTTTGGGATAATTTCATAGATTCTCTGGTTGCGTTAGGAAATCAAAAATTTAGTCCTTTCAAGAAGGAGGACTAGTTTGAAATTCTATGAGATCGGTCGAGTGGTGTCCGTTGAAGATGATGTTACGCGGCGTTCAGAACCAGCCTTGAAGTGCAGGAATTAGAAAGAACGAAGAAGTAAGGAAATGAGACGACTCTTTCTTGAACTATATCATAAACAGATCTTCCCCTCCACACCAATCACGAGTTTTTCTCCATTCCTCTCGTATATCGTCGTAACGCCCTTAATACTCGGTTTTGAAAAAGACTTTTCATGTCATTCCCATTTAGGTCCGATTCGGATCCCTCCGTTGTTTTCTTTTCCTCCCGCACCTTCTCCTCGAAATGAGAAAGAAGATGGTACACTCGAATTGTATTATTTAAGTGCTTATTGCTTGCCAAAGATCCTACTTCTACAATTGGTAGGTCACCGGGTTATTCAAATAAGTTGTGTTTTCTGTGGTTTTCCCATGTTACAACTTCCGTACCAATTCGGTCGATCCGGAATGGATCGGTTAAACATTCCATTAGGGAGCCTGGTCTTGACTCTTCTGTGTGGTATTCATTCTCGTTTGGCTCTTGGAATCACATCCAGCAGTGGTTGGAACAGCTCGCAAAATCCAACCACTTCACCTACTTCATTGCCCCCAACCGTTTCTCGTACCTCTATTGAAACAGAATGGTTTCATGTTCTTTCATCGATTGGTTATTCCTCTCCGTTTGTATCTCTTTTTCCAATTTCGGTCTCGATTAGTTTACAAGATTGAATGGCCAATTCTCCTCCGGACCCTCGATTCGATTGTTTTCCAAGAATGTTGAGCCGGGTATGTAAGCCATGTATCTGGGAGGAACTTAAAAGAAGGGCTTTCGGTTTTTTGCACCCTGTTTTGGTCTTGCAGCTATTTAACTAATAAATATATATATAATATATAGAATCTCTTTTTATTATTTAGAATAAAGATTATATATATGTCCAATCTCTAGTGGTGGTGGAACCAACCAAGATGTATGTCGTCCGACCCGACCTCAGACTCTTTCTTCCCGACCTATTTGACTCTAAGGCCGCAGTTATTTAGGTGGTATCCCGAGATTGAAGAGATCGAATTCCTCCCGGGAACACACGAAACAAAGATATGAACTAGGTAAATAAAAATGGAAAAGAGATGTTTCCAATTCATCAAAATCAGAAGCTTTTTCTACATCCATATGATCTACTAAAGTAGATCGATATTGCCCATATAATGAAAGCAGATCTTGGTCCATGGAGTCCCAAGAAGGTAAGAACTCCAACCTGTCCGATGCTTCTTCGGCCAAATACAATATACAAGTGGGACCTGCACTATGAGCAAGCTGTGCGAAAAACCGCTTCTTTTTTCCGGTTTCGCAACAACTTGGGCGAAATGGGGTTCTACCGGGAAACCATGGATTTTTTAGTTTTCGCCATTGGTTACTGGTCGAGCCACTGGAATGGAATGAGATAAGAATCTCTGGAGATCTTTCCTCTCCACTTACTCGTAACAGGCTGCTTTCCCTCTGTAGAAGACTTCTTCCGAATGGCATAATTGTCCGACACTACGTTCCTCGATCTTCTTTGAAGACTGACTCCTCCTGCTCCTTTAGGATAGGATCGTCGTTGGTCCTTCTTTCACTAATGATCTTACTATTTTTTAGTAGTTTCGCGCGAACGCGCGAGGGACTATCCTTTCTATCGCTTGCGCTTGTTTTTCACTCTCAAAACAACGGTCTCTCTCTTCTATAAAGCGAAGCAAAGCGCATGGCGCTGAAGTGAAGAAAGCTCAATAAACACACACGAACACGATGCAGGGCATAGCATAAATGAGACCGCTGATCATTTCATAAAACATATATGCTTGACCTTTCTCGATGCTTTTTTGGGGGTGACTCACCAACCGACCCAGCAGTGATCGATGACAGAATGGTACGAACAAATCAAAGTCATTGGATTTGGTAGTTCTCCATTGACTTCTCTCTTTACCCCCTTTTTGCATATGTTCCTAAATGGGTGTGCACCTCCAGATGGGCAGGGGCCGGCCTCCCACTCTCTTATGCAGCATTTATTAGCTTAGCTGAGTTAGGCTTTTGCGTACCCAATTAAATTAGTACTCGTCCGTGCCACCTTGTGTAATGCATAAAACAAAATCGCTGACCGGTGGGGACTCTCCCATCAATGAATGAGGTGCTTTTTATGCACTTCCCAATTTTCTTGGTTGGTGGAGATCTCGACCTCTTGAATGATAAGGAGTTGAATCACGCTCGCCCGAAGCAGAGTCAATATACTTCCCCCGTAGAGAGAGAGGTCCGCGTGCACATTGAATTCATAGGGGGCTTCAATCTCTCTTCAATTAGCCCAGGCACCTACGTAAAGCCCAACTTCTTCCGATGTCGATCACGGAAAGTGAAAGAACTCAATTACTAAATGGAGAGGATAAGTGCTATTCAAATGTCTAACCTACCGATTCCGGTGATACATTTAGGGCTAATATGCTATGCTTTATTCCTTTCATTTAGCGGTATATAGGACAGGTTCTTTTTTTTTGGCAATATGCCAAAAGCCTTGGAATGCCACCCGGCTCGAGCCATGAACTGGAGGGAGGACCATCAGCAAATAATGCATTGCTCAACTCATCAGATTCTTGGGTGCCATAGGCCAGGAGATAATCAGTATGAGGCGGTAGCCAGTCCCAGTATAGAGTTGCATCACCACATCTCTGATGTCAAGATTCCTCCGGATAAGCAAAAGTGAATCTTCGGTCGGATCCTTTCCGCATATCGTCAAGCCAGATCAAAACAAGGAATGAGAGGGATGGAAAATTGATCGGATGGAGCAGGATCTCAACTAGAGATGACTAGACAGACTGATTATAGGAGTAACGACCACCGGTACTTAAATCAATAGGCGGTCGCAAGAGATATTAGCCTCTACAGACAGTTGCCGGATAGGAAAGCCTTTTTCACGAGATTGGCCAATAGCTCCCGGAAAAAAGTGAATAGATAAACCAAATGGATCAACACTACTGAATGAGGCATCCACGTCATCAAGGAAACGATTCCTTTTTCCAAAAAATCGAGGAAACATTGATTAGCTGAGGAGTGGGGCCGTCTATCGATCCATTGGGAAGTGAGAAAAAAGGTGGAATTGAGCCCTATTAAGTCACGTAAGGGGGAGGGCATCAAGGAATAGATAGGAATGACTCACCCTACCCTTCCTTCTCCCAGTTACTGCCTATAACGAGTTAGTTACCGGGTCATAAGCATGTGATAGGTTTGGTTTTCTATAGATTCAGTACCCCTTTCATTTGGTAGCCTCTTTTCCCGACTAGGAAAGTTCTCTTTCTGGCAACAGGATCCACTCGAATCAGTCCTCCAGTATCTCCGGTTTCGGGATAAGATAGGCTTCTTTACCCACCCGAGGAGTTTACTTCTCGACCGATAGGAGAACGGCAGCATATTCGACCATTGATCGGAGGGAACTGGAAGATCTTTCCTATGAAGGTGGGAATGAAAGGAATGCACCAGCTTCTGCCGATCCTCCCCCGATAGAAAATAGCCCTTTTTCCCCCGAGTCTAGAAGATGCGGAAAGAAGAGTTAGTTATAAACCGCCCGGGATCGCCCTATTTGAAATAGTTGAAAGGGCTTTGAAGTGCTTGTTCTTCTTTTAATTGAAGTAGAGGGGATGTATATCGTAATGTATATTTCTTGGCTCTAATCCTCTTTCATGGGACACCAAGAAAGAAAGCAAGACTTCTGCTTTCGATAACTAAGATTTACTGCTTCAACCCGGTATTCTACGGGGTCAATGTCTACGTTTGCTGTAGGTGCTTCACCCTGAGGCAATGCCAATCTCGAAATGCTATCAGCTTGGCTGAAAGGGGAACTTTTAAGTGAGGGCAATTGGCTTCATTGCAGATAACTAAATAACCTCTCTGCGAAGCCCGGTCTTCCCTTCTCGCCCAACGGCCTATTAGAGCTATGCGTGAGAAAATGAAAAAATCCCATTCCCTTTTCATTTCGTTTGTGAGGAAAGACCTCGCCCCCTCTTTTTCTTCCAATTCCAAGAGGACGGTCGAAAGTCTCTTCGGGATAGGCGAGTTGACGGTGTGTCTTCAAGAGCAATCGAAAACGATAATAACCCATGATCCCATATATATATGTCGAAAAAGCTTTTGAAAGTGGTGACGGCTAGACATGGTGTGGTGTAGTTTACTTGCTTACTCGAAAGAGTAAGGTATGAAGTGCTCGACTGGTAAGGAGAGGGATGTAGCGTAGATACATTAGAGCTCTTCTTCTTTCTTAGTTTAGGGCAGAAACATACTCAAGGAACGCAAAGCTAACCCTAAATATTTCATATTACCTCAGCTCAAAGGTTGTTTACTCAGATATTTCTTATCAAAGCGAGGGATTCGTTTCAGGCGAAATCAAATCAGAAGCGATTTCCGCTCTACCATTAATTTAAGCTATTTCCGCACCCCTGTCCGGTGGTTTGAGAAAGAAAGTCGAGACATTCAGAAAGAGAGTTCTGGCATTTCTAGCATTGAAAATCCCTATTCTTTATTCTTATTGAATAGTGAAAATAACTAGTTGAACATACCTATTCTTTTCAAGAATAGCCTCCTCTTATCGAAAAGAAGGGTCCGAAGAAGACAGAACTGGCCATCCTTCTCATCCCCGTAAGGAAGTAGAGCGCGGTGAAACAATTCCGTCGTTCAGTCGAAGGGGACAGGTTAGCAGCTTCAGGATAACCCGAGCAGTGAAACAGAAGTAGGGTTCAGGCCAATCGATCCTATTTCGATTATACGGCTGGGTTCTAAACCAAAAAAAAGGGCATTTGAGAACTTGAAATGAATAGGCTTTGATCGGTCAACGAAATGCTCTGCTTTCAAGCCCGATAGGTCATTCTCTTTCTAGTTAAAAGCTGTTCAGGCATCCGAACAGGGGTTTAGTCAACTAAGTAAAGTATACCTTATCACTGCACGCTTTCGATATCTCTGTCTCCCATCGTAGGCCCGCCAGTGAGAGTCTCGTCAACCATTCCTTTTACATAGCTCTTGAGCAAAAATAGTAGCTCAAGTCTCGGAAACCGTTCCCAACATCATCCAGGAAAAAGAAAGAAGAGCGTACTACGGTGCTTAATCTGTCCATGTGGGCAAGCAAGTACTCCTAATCGGCTGTTGCAAGCTGCTGTCCAAGGCAGGGCGGGGTTATTGCTTTTTTTAAATGCAATTCTTGGGAATTTTTCTCTGGATTGTCATGTCAATTTCTAAGGGTTTAGACTTTCCGAGAACCAAGTCTTTCACCTCTGAGATTACTGGAGCTACTAGCCTTAAGGGCTCGATCTCAGGTACTCTTTAAACATTCCCTTCTGTCTCAATCGATCGTGTCCTGACTTAATCCATTTTCTTCCCTTCCTTAGTAACAGGCAGCAGCAGAAGTCAATAGACAGCAATAAGTCAATCTGCGCGCTATCTGTCTTTTTTCCCCTATCTCTTGCAATCGCTCTTCTCCTAAAGTCCCTTCAAAGGCACTCTATAACTTCCCTTCTCCTTTCACTCTTCAACCTTCTCTTGATTTAGGAGTGAATACCCATAAATCTTCGCATCTACGAATAGAAAAGGTATATTTTTCCCGCCTGTATTGCTTGTCCTGATTCTCCTAGTTCGGATGGAACCCCTGATGAGACAATAGAAGAAAGCACTACTTCTTCGAAGTAATGCCAACGCTCCTGCACCTATCGGTACAGTGGCTTTTCGCTCCTCTAGGGCCTTTAATCTTTCTATCCTTCTCATCTCACATGCAAAGAATAGAATACGTCGGAAGAGAATACGGTGAAAGCGGATAATCCGGCGTCTGCTTATCCCTCTTTGGGTGGAGATGGTGAAAGTCATCCCGCAGAAGCAGTTGGGAGAGAAACCTTGCCTGAGCTATTCTTTTAGCAGTGCTTTTTCGAAGGAAAACGCATCTCACTTCTGACCCGCTTTGTGGGGAATTTATTCCAATTGCCTTGTCCAAGCTGATGGAAGATGCTTCCTCTTCTGCTCTACCCACCCTTTCGTGGTAGAGCCTGAAAGTAGTAGAACCTGGAATGCACGGGACTGCCTAAAGAGACTCCTACAGAATAAATTGTTCAAGAATCGCTTCTTCGACGAAGGGTTTTAGTCATTGATAGGCCTTTCCTACTATACAGAAAAAGAAATTATTATGTGCATTTTGCTGGGCTTAGCCCTATATAGCCCTTTCGACGCAGCAATGAGAGCAGCAGGGGTTTACCTCTTGGCGGAGGAGTGAGTGAGTCTGAGGCTGGCATGGTCTTAGAATGCACGATAGAAGTGCGGACTTAGAGCTGTTTAGCGGCATAAACCCTAAGGATAACTGTTCTTTAAAAATAATACATACCTCTCTTTTTTATTCTTACTGTCTTGTGAGCCATTGCGCATAGCCCTTTCTTTGTTGGGCAATTGAATCAGGAACCGGCTGATCAATCCCAAACTGCCATACCACTCTCTCACCCAGGTACCACTCGATGTGGTCCAGGTATATAAGCTCCACTCGGGCAAGGAAATACAGATCTGAATAGCTACAGCTGGCCTAGCACTTAGGGCTATATTCTTCTAGGGGCAAGCCCTTCTTCTCATCCGCTAAAGTCAAACTAGAAACTAGCAACCGGCTCAAACAAAGAAAAGGCTGGATCGGTTCACTGCCACACCTCAAGCATCGTAGCAGGAGCCTAGGTAAAAAAAGCAAGTACCGGCTAAAGAAAGGATTTTCAGTCTTCCTTTGCACAAAGAGCTGTAGTGAGGAGCAAAGCAGGAAGGGTCCAAGTGGAGGTCCTTTTCGGTCCTATATATTCTACAAGAAGAAGGGCGGGAAAAAAATAGAGTGAGTATAGAATAAAAGGGGATAGCTTAGCAGGTAGGTACTACTACCAACTACCTTAACGAAGGAAAGCAACTCGACAACAAAGCCCTTATTGTAAGAGGATTACGGATATTCAAACTTTCACGGCATAGCGGAAGAGGATCCTCCTTTACACGGAACGAGAGGATAGGATATTAGGATTGGGCTAATCGATCAATAGCAAATGACGCAAGGCAGTCAGATGTTGGAGATTCCGAGTTAGATTTTTGGATAAGCACTACGACCTTTGATTGAGCATCAACTATTGAAGGTAGTGTAGTTATCTTGATCCCCATCCCCGATTATGAGTTATATTGTGTTACGAGAGCCGGATAAAACAACTCTAAGTCAAAACCTCAAGGAGGAGGGCCCAAGACCTATTGATTCCATTACAAAACTCGGGGAAGAACTTCCTCTTCTTTGCCTCTTTTGAATATCTAGTTCCGTACCTAGAGGTCCCGTTTCCGCTCCTAGCGAGCTAACATCATAAAATGAACTTAAAAACTTTCCTGCTATTCATTCCTCTGCTTGCCAATAACCTCCATTCGAAGCCCAGCCGGGAAGGCAAAACAATGATTTCCCTGCCCTAAAAATAAAAAAGGAAGTCTTGTTTGCCTGCGAATCAAGTAAGATCAAGACTTATACCATCCGGGGACCGGCGTCGAGGACTACTCTTGGCTAAGCACTTTTTGCGGTGGCTTATCGATCAAGATCAACTAGATTTTAGAATTTTTAGAAAGTAAGAAAGACTGAACTATTCCTTATATACAGAATTCTCAATGGAAGATCTGCTATCTTAAGTCGGAAAGATAAACTTAAATCTCTCAACAGCAGATTTTATACAACTCATATGCGAAATCTTCATTGATCAATGAACCCTCATATCCGATATGCGACAACTCATTTCCGACTCTTACTTGATTGACTGGTTCACAGCGGATTGCGAGACCTCTTTCTGTTTAGCATTATTTCTGCTCAGCGAAGAAAGTTTATTCAGTTTCGCTTACCCGTAACCTATGAGATATGAGAAAGATTCACAAGCTATACGCAATACGAAGAACTTGAATTGACCAGAAGAAAGATCCCGAAAATCTCATTGTAGAGAATCCCTGCCACTCGATCGAGTACCTGTAATTTCTTTCCAGAAGTGGAAGATTTTAGTTCTTCCGAACTGTCTAGGCCCAGTTCCTTATCAAGGGTCAGCTCAAAACAGGGTATCCCTTAATGTATGGGACTGGATCTTTGTACTTACAAGGCCTGGTTTTCTCCTCATAAGGCTTTTGTCGCCGGCTCAAGCGACTCGACTTAGGCAGCAGGCTCCTCACTTCTGGGATTATACAGGTGGAGCACCCCCGCTCTGTCGGATGAGGCGGATGATTTTTATCACCGCCGGTTCGGAATTCCCTTCAGTGCTACTTCCCTGAACACAAGTAAGAAGCATAACCTAACTTTCGATCAGTACCAGTTGAAAGGAACGAAGTATAATTCACCCTGAAGCGGCCCACGTTTCTTTCGGAAGTGAGTAGTCTCTTTACGCTGCAGCAGGGTTGCCGCGAGCAGTAATGAAACCTTTACTTACCTACTCACCAGGCTGTCCACTGCCAGAGACAGAAGCTCACCCTTGCCTGCATGTTAGTTGAACCAAGCTATCTTTATCTACGGTAAAACCCCCGTGTTGACGGCTCATCTTGCTTTGTTTAATGGCGCTGCTCTGGCTTCCTGACCGGATGAATTCAATCAATAAGGGTTCGCTCTTGGCCTCAGCTTGAGACATTGGCGCGAAACTATGAATCTGATCTAGCTGCCGAATCCGATATGAATTTGTAATCTTTCTGGCCCCTATTGTAGTACGTCCGATCTAACTTATTTTAATCTTCGAGTCAAAAGTATAGTCTGATCGGTCGAGCAGCTTTCGTGGGAACTAGTACTAGTACACAAATCTCGTATGGCTCAGAACGAAGGAAACTCTATCAAAGAATTGCGAGATGCTGAGGGAAAGGATTTCTCTTTTCCGCACTTGATTCAAATCGAATGCTAAAACTGGGCAAGGAGAGGAAAGAGCATATCTGAGGGTGAGGCAGCAAAGACTTATTTCCATCTTAGCACTAGTTCATGATTGACCTTAGCCCTCATCCCTTTCGCCTATCCGAAGAGGTTCAATCCACTCAACCAAGAGATTTAGGCAAGCCTTCACTACGGGCTCTGCCCCGGAATCCTTGACGCTTCTTTTTGTCTTTAGGTATAACCTTGTAAGAAATGCTCTTTTTCCTGGCTTTGTTTGAGTTCACTCCCTTTCTTCGTTCTGCTACTCGACTTATACCATGAGCCTATCCTTTGAGCGGAGGCAAGCAAAGGGGTCACCCTCTTCTTCTTGGTAGGTGACTTAACTTAGGGTCAGGCCTTTCTCTCTTCCTATCTTGCCTATCTTTTCTTTGTAGTGGCCATGTCGCATAGTCGAGTCGTCCCGGTTCTGCATGCATGTCTTCGAACGAATCCCACCGCTCGAATGGAATTGGATCGGCTTGGATTGGATGACTGGTTCATTCAAGTCTTTCATTCAAATAAGAGCTGGAAGTACGAACTGTCTCGATCTGCTTGTTGATTGGTAGCTTGATTGCCCCATAAGGAAGGGAATTGGCCTTAGCATAACGGTAGATCGGTTTGACCCTTTCTCGGAGAAGTCTTCTTCGACTAGCAATGTTGACAGGTATTTTCTTTCAAGAAGAAGCCCAGTTCGCGGAAAGGAAGTGAAAGTCACTCGATCGATAGAGAGAGGAAGCGAAGATCTATAGGTAGACTACAATAGCACCTTACCTTGGTACGGAGAAAGGGATTGCTCTAGAATAGGTTTCATCATTCCGTAAGAATTTAGTAGATAGAGTATGGGAAGTCTGCCTTGCGGCTGTAACTTCGTGCGTTTTGTGATACAGTTACAAGGGTAGTTTTGGCTTTTGTTTACTGCCCTTTATATAAAGCAGTGTACCGTTGGCACTCAAAGTGAATCTGAGTGCTGCGACTCAAGAGCCAACTTCCATCCTTGTATCCGTATCCTTGACCCGGTCTGGTATTCCCCGTGTCATTCTCCTACCTACCTACCCACCCACCCTTAGATGTTATCTAAGGGGGTGGGTGGCTGGGTAGGTTAGACTGGTATGGGTGATAGCCTGGTTTGACTTCACCTATCATGGCTGTGTGTTATAGTAGTTGATTATTGTTTGGGTTCCGGGGAAAACCCGGGCCAACATTCTCATCTATTGTAATACTACAACCAGATATTGGTTTAGTCTTAAAGATTGGTGTGAGATTAAAGTCTCATCCCTCTCTCTAACCGGTCTATCAACCAGACATCTCTGGTACTCCTCTGGTTAAAAGGAAGTACCTGGGAGCCGACCTGGAAATGAACCCCCAATCTCGGGTTTGGTCTTTCATACTAGGTTAGTAACCCAAGTGATGAATTGACCATCCGAGGGGAACTGCCATTCCATATTTAGAATTCTTCTAAGTATGTAATAGCTTTGTTCTCCCCGTTACCAAGCATTTTGCAAGGTACCGAGAGGGTTTCTTTCTGCTGGAATCTGTTGGTATCCCCGGATGTTAAAGTCCATGGTTACCAGTGGAGATCCAGTTACTCTGTTGGGATATTGATTACTTAAAGAAGTATTAACCTTAGATATTTAACTAAGGTGTCCCAATGGTGGCAGGCCGGTGGAGTCAAGTGATTGAGGGCAGTGGTAGGCGGGAAATCTCTGTCGTATGCGGAAGCATATAGCAAAGGTTTCTCGGTTCTGTCCATGACTAGGCTGTGAAAACCCTTCATCCTTGTGGTGAATGGTCTTCAGTCAGGAGTGTCCACTGTATGTTTAATGTTCAGTGGGTAATTACTTACCTCTTGGACCTTAAACCTACAGTTGACCGTTGGTCCTAGAATGTTATTCTACTTTCTTCCAATTTCTATTTGTAGTTATATAATAACATTATTAGGGTTAACAACTCCTTGGTCCTAAACCTCCTCTGGTAAACACACTTTATTCAGAGGTGATTTAGGTAGCCTATTGTCACGGATTAGCCTCTCGGTTACCATGTGCCTTGGTCACTACCCGCTCTGTCATACCATTGATTTATGGTTGGCAGTTTGGAGAACATGACCAGATCGTACTGCCTCTTTCCGAGATTATACCCTCTTCGGTGAATAATCACCTGAGAGGAGGTTGCCCATGAGTACATTTCCATTTTGGCTGAGCTAAATTTCAAACTTCATTACTGAAACTAGATATTTCATGGAATTGAATTTTGGAATTTGCTGGGAGGTATTGAAACTCAGTTTTGTAACTTGTTTCTAATATTCTCTTTATGCCTGATGGAACTGTAAGCCCACTGTTGACTTGTGTTTGACTGGAAATTAAGGGCTTTTCCCTTCTTTTCAGTTATTACAGGTCACCGGGTTCGGGCTCTCCTTAACCCTACAACGTCATTTAGATCGAGTAGGTTTAAGGTAATCATAGGTAAGCCTTGTCAGGTCGGGGGAGCCACCTTCAGAGTACTGGGTTGGTTAGGGGAAAGCCTATCTACCCCTCTATTTTGAAGGCGAAGATGGCTCTCTATCTATTCACCCTGAAAGATCTGTCTCTTTTGTAAAGGGATGGTGTTTGAGGGTTACTATGGACTATCGGAGCAAAGCTCTAATGGTTTCATGGTGCCCTACTGTCAGTATATATTGTAAGGTGGCAAGTATAGAGGTTCAGACTTTCTATAGCTCCCGTGGGTTTACCAGTCCACGTGGAGGAAAGGACGTAGAACCATAAGAATTTAAGTGCACCTAGTAGATAGATACGTCCTTCTATTGGTCTAACGCCCTTTCTTTCTTTTTAGCAAATATAGAGAACAGAGCTCCAATCAATCCCAATCCAAACCTGAAAAGAGGTAAAGCTCACTCCTAAGAGTGGTGCGCTCCTTATCTTATAGACCCGTTTTCACTTGACTTTGATTCTTAGATGATATTCCCGGTCCAATTAGAATGATAAATCTCCTGGTTGAGAAGGAGCCCATCCAGAGAGTACCATGGAATTCATTCATTGATTGCTCATCCAGGAGGAACTTCATCAGCTCTCCGTCTCGATCCTCATCTAAGCCTATGTAATGGCTTTCTTGAAGAAGAGTCTCTTTCGCTCCTCAACTTATGTTGTTATGGGCTCTACACCCCGAGGCAAAGAAGAAGTGCTTATTGGACGTCTTGCTACTTTCTTTCATTAATTACTTTATCGACGAACAAGCGAAGAAATCAATACCCATGATGCTCCGGCAGAAAGGTAAGGCCTGTCAGGCCGTATACCCTAAAGTGCTGGATTGGATTCTTCAAATACCAAAGAGTGCAGATCTATTTCTTTATATAATATAAGGAGACCACCAGAGAGAAGTTATTCTCCGCCGCTTCCCTGTGCTCGTTTTTTTTTTTCACTTTTAGGCTGCAGCTCAAGCTGGTTTCCACTCATCCCCTGGTCGTATGAAACCAGCTTCTAAGCCTACTTTCTGGTATGCCCATTAGCGCCCGTGTTCCAAGTGGTCGTGGTCCAAACAAATTATGGTGAATGAGCTGGTCGTTGCTTGGGTTTCCCCTTCCTCAGAGTCAAGCTTGGAGGAATAATCTGGATCGGATCTACCCATTTCGGATGCAGCTTCTACGGATGGAGGTTATTCCCCGCAAGATGCGCGTTTTGGGGTGGGAGAGCGGTCGAGCGTGCCAAAGCGCAAGTCGAGCAACGTATCTGAAATGTTAAAGTGCAAAAGAAAAGGTCGGCTTTTGGCTAATGATTCCAAAGATTCTATCATCGAACATCGAATTCTTGGCTGGTCCTTCCTTGCCTCATCTCCCTAATCTCCCCTATAAAATAAATAACAAGGCCCTTGCGCAGGTGGTTAGCAACCGAACACAAGATTCGAGGAGCTGTTGCTGCCTCCTTGAGTAGTTTCGCCGCTTGCATTGCAATTCTCGCATTTAGGGCGGATAAGAGGTACTTTTCATCATAAGAGCACGGTAGTCACGCCTACCATCTCATTCTCTGGTCACGTATTCGTCCTATCAGTTCTAGTTCTCGCCCATGGATGCTTCTGTTCGCGCTTAGCTTCTTTGACCGATAGAGTTAGGCACGGTTGGTTGTATTGTAGTTTCTCTCCTAAAGCGGGCTGATTGTTGTTTTGGGGCACTAAAAGTAGTTCTTAGGCTAGGCTGCGCTTTTACACCTTTCGGTAAACCCGGACAAAGAACTTCTCGCAAAAAGACCACTTCGAGCAGATGTCACGCCCTCGGGACACTACACCTATCTATGTCAATAGATAGAGACCATCGAGTAGTGCGACAAAGAGGCGGGCACGCCATCCAAGCCACATCTCAAGAGGTAGTGACTTTAACCCGTATGGCTTAGACGCTACGACCTTAAGACGCTCCCATCTGCGAGTTTGAGAACTCAGCATACGAGAACGGACTCTATAACCTGCGCCTGCTAATCTTAATAAAGCTGATGTTTTCACATCATATTTATTAGCAATCTGCACAAGGCCACGAATCGATCGACAACCAGTAAGTGCCCTAATAGATATAGGTGAAAGATCCTTCTGAAGGAAATCGCACCAATATCTCTTAGCGAATTCACACGAACCTCGATACCACATTCATCAAAGAGATACGGCCTTCCCGTTCCTTCACTCAGCAATAGCGCCCCTACTCTTAACAAGTACGCTTCCTGCGTACTCGCTGGAAACATCCAGTTGCTTATTATAGGGCCGGTGAAAGGAAATTACTTCGATCTCTCGGGTATGTGTGTGCTTTACCCTGAGGTGCTGGTTCGAATCCAGCTTGTGATAAGACCTTTGGTCATTTCATAGAGAATGTATCTTTACCATCAATCTGATTCGATGCTTCTTAGAGGATGAATCAGATTCACTGACTCCACCGGCTCCTTCTCTGCCTTCAAGTCCCAGAGCTGATTCAATTGCTTGATTCACTGGGCTGGGCTAAACCTTCGACACCAGCACTGGATTTGCACAAAGAGATTCACTGTATGGGTCAGTGATGGCAGCATTCTCTTGCTGTAAAAGGGCATTCCATTCCGCAAACGCTCCCAAGAAGAATTGAGTTCCATAGATCAGCCACAAGCAAAACGGCCCCGATTATCTACAGAAAGATCCAATGAAGTTTCTCCGGAACCCGCTCCTGAAACCACCCTAGCCGAAGAACTTCCGGGGGTCGCTTCTCCGGACAGCGATCCTTTTGCTACATTAAGCCCCTTGGGGGACCTTCCTACTCTCGAACCGGCTCCATTAATGCCCCAGGGCTTGGAGCAGGCACTGGACCCCGACCCAGTGGCTACAATTTGACAGGATCTTGATAGGCAGGCGGGAGAGATCCTTTATAACCTTCTGCAGCAAGAAAGGATTCAAGCTCCACAGAGCGGTAACTGGTCAAGTAGAAAAGAAAGTGTATCCATTTCATCTGTTCATTTATCTAAGTATAAGGAAGAGTTATTTCTTTCTTCAGCAGACGATTTCTCGCCTCTAGATTGATTGCATTTTCTAGTATGTTTCTAGATATTCTAGTTTTTTAATCTAAGGATAGCGAAGAAGAAGTGAGCTCTATAGCTTTTTTGACTTTATCTTTACTAGTGTTAATAAAGTAGGCAGGATAGAAAGCGGGATGAAATAACTTATGAAAGGTGAATCATAGCAAAAGAAAGCAGATCAAAACATCCCCCTGTAGCCTAATTCCCGCAAGGAAAGAAAGAAGGTAAGGTTCAAAGATCGATCTGATACTGATAATTGCGTAGATAAGGATCTTCGAAAGTCAAGTAACTCGCCCTAAAGGTAACTTAAAATCCTCAAGCAAGCTCTTCTAGATACGTTTTATCGGGAATTTTGCTTGGGTATAAGAGCTCTATTGTAAGGTGGTAGAGGATCGAACTGCCATTTGGCAGGATTCACAGAAAAGCGGTAAAGTTTGGTATAGTTTTTGCGGCTTAGGAAGCTTTTTAGTTAGGGCAGAAAGAAGATCTTACCTATTGCTAGCACAATCTTCAGCTAGATAGCAGGCTCAACCAGATACATGACTTAGATCCTGCTGGCTCAACATTCTTGAAAAAGAATCGAGTCTGGTAAGGACATTACTAAATCTCCCTATCTTACTTTCTTTTCACCTAGTAAATTCTCATTCCTTGTAATTCTCTTTCCTTGCCAACTCTTTCGTTTGTTAGCAAGACTGGGTTGTGCAAGTGAAGAAGAAGACTGATGCCATTAAGGCAATGAAATTGACGAGGAATAGTTGTTTTGCAGCTAGAGAATCAGCAGTGACTCTTCTTATATTAATAAAATCCGATCAATAGCAAGTTGTGGGACTGATAACTGTCCTCTTGATACGGATTTTCCTACCGGGCTAGAAATTTCTTGTATTTAAGGAAAAGCCCCAACTCGCCGAAGAAAGAGGATCAGACCAAGTGCGAGATTGGATCCAAAATAGCGTATGAAATGATTATGGTCTATCTAGTACAATATGATCAAGTCATTCACTTCGCTGGGTCTTTCTATTAGAGCGGGTAGTGGAAATTGCTCTGTTTTCCAGTTTCCTTTGTGCATCTTTCCCATGTCTTTCTTTGGTCAACAACCAAGCACAGCTTCTAGTTTTTTGTAAGTCTTTCCTCTTGTTGGGGGGAGCGAGAAAAACAGCTTTATTTCTGATTCAAATGATCACTAAACTCGATCGAAGTATTGCATTTAAAAAACCGGGGGATCTTAATATTTCTGTTGGGTTGGCCTTAGACAAAAAGCTCAACGCTCTCTCCTCCCAATCACTTCTAACCAAGGACTTGATTAGGACATAAGGGTGTGGGAGCCCTGTTGCTGAACCCGAGGTCCTGTTGGCCTTGGATGATGCACTGCTATCGCTACTAACACGCAACCACATGGAACTTGGTTTTGAACAGACGATTTCCCAGGTGCGCGACGAGGTCCCATGGCTCAGCCTTATTAAGGCTGCTGGAGAGTGACGCAGAGCAAGGTCGCTTCCGCCCCATTTTGACCTTCTGTCTCAATGAGATCCGCAACAGTCAATCCACTGTCTACCAGACGCTGGGCAAAATCCCCAACAATGGGGATTCTGCTGCCAGCGCCCTTGATCAATTTCCATTGATTCCTATGAATCTAGGTGACTTGTATTTCTCATTCACAAATCCGTCTTTGTTTATGCTGCTCACTCTCAGTTTGGTCTTACTGCTGGTTCATTTTGTTACTAAAAAGGGAGGAGGAAAGTCAGTACCCAATGCTTGGCAATCCTTGGTAGAGCTTATTTATGATTTC